>JAEEGJ010008252.1_pt1 | contig 28895 bp, 26 predicted proteins | sample 8958761 | NCBI WGS metagenome assembly JAEEGJ01 (sample SAMN16246546, study PRJNA631951) | gut metagenome | biome: gut microbiome; feature: rumen; material: RS-attached | host: Bos | place: Iran: Karaj | collected 2018-10
TCCGCACCGCGTGCTGAGCTTTCTAAGTATGCTCCGAGAATCATCCCCATGCAGATCCCGGTTGACAAGATCCGTGAGGTTATCGGTACAGGCGGAAAGGTCATCAACAAGATCATCGCTGATACAGGCGCACAGATCGACATCAATGATGACGGAATCCTGCACATCGCTACACCGGACCAGGAAGCAGCTGCTAAGGCAATGTCCATCATCAAGGGCATCGTTGAGGATCCGGAAGTCGGTATCGAGTACGAAGGTGTTGTTACCAGACTGATGCAGTTCGGTGCTTTCGTAGAGTTCCTGCCGGGTAAGGAAGGCCTCGTACATATCTCCAAGATGGCTTGGAGCCGTGTTGAGAATGTTGAGGATGCAGTTAAGGAAGGCGATGTCGTTAAGGTTAAGCTCCTTGAAGTAGACAGCCAGGGCAGATACAACCTGTCTATGCGTGACTGCATGGAGAAGCCGGAAGGTTATGTGGAAGAGGAGAGTGCTCCGAGAAGAGGAAACCGTCCGAACCGCGAACGCCGTGGCCATGGTGATCGTTTTGAGAAGCGCCAGAGAAGAGATTTCTCCGAGAATACTCAGGAAGAAACTACTCCGCATCCGGGTTCCCGTTCCCGTGAGTTCTGATCTATAGAATAATCAGTATAGAAATGAAGAGGACTGTTCCGTCGGAACAGTCCTTTTTCGTATGTATCAAGATGCTTTTTCAGAATGATATTTGACCTGCCTTTATTGACAGTTATCCTTGTTGTGTTAGAATTTAAAGAGCGTCGGGGTGTAGCTCAGTTGGCTAGAGTGCTTGCTTGGGGTGCAAGAGGTCGCCTGTTCAAGTCAGGTCACTCCGACCATTTTTTTTATACTGGATTGGTGGAGGGTAAAGCATATGTTCTGTTCAAGATGTGGTCAACAATTCTCTGATGTTCGTACCGAATGTCCTATTTGCGGTAAAGCCGTAGATACTCTTCCGAAGCCTGCAAGTCAGGTACAGAGGTCTTTGCCGTCTGCGACTACGAATAATCAAACGAATTACAATTATTCGAGACCGCAGGCATCTCAGCCGACTTCGACATCTCATATGAAGAATGCGGGATCTGTCGATTATGATATCGGCGGGTTCCTTACCGGATTCCTTAAGGATCCGATCAATTCCTGTACGGATCGTGCACAAAGTCAGCACTTTCTCCTTGGTTTGACATTCCCTGCATTTATCCTTGCCATCAATCTTCTGTCTTGCTGGATCTTTAAGAATAATGCTGCTTTCTTTAATCTTTTGACCGGCTTCTGGCCGCATACGGATTCAAGATATTTTGGCGGACTCGTGACAGATGCAGGCGGATTTGGTTTTTGGAGAAGTATCATCACCGTATTTGTTGATTGCTTTGCTTTCGGGACAATGATTTTGTTTGTCTTCTTTGCATATGGTCTCTTCAAAGTAAAAAGAGTAGATTTCCTGTCTACGGTTTCGTGGATCGGTCTGGCTCTTTTCCCGTATTCAGTTTTGAATCTGGTTTCCTGGGTATGGACAGCGATTTATTATCATTCCCAGTCCTCGGCGCTGATCAACATTTCTCCTATTCTGAAGACTTTCGGTTTGGTGTTCTTCATAGTTTGTCTTTATGATTTTTTCTTCGACAATCTTAAGCCGAAGGGAACGCAGAAAAATGCGATGCGTTTTGTTGTAATGACCTGTGCTGTATTTACTTTCTGCGAGATCTTCTATGGATTCATTCTCGGAAAAGCATTCCTGCACTAATATTTTCTGTCATATAGAAAAGGACTGTTGCGAATCACGCAGCAGTCCTTTTTGTTTACTAAGATATAGTCGGAAGTCAGGTGATGTATCCTCCATTGACGCCCAGTACCTGTCCGGTGATAAAGGATGAGGTGTCCTCGGCGAGATAAAAGATCGCATCGGCAACTTCTTCGGGAGTACCAATCCGGCAAAGAGGGGTCTCTTCGCTTAATGCGTCACGGGTCTCATCATCAAGTTCAGCGTTCATCTCTGTATCGATCACTCCCGGAGCCACGCAGTTCACACGTATATTCGAAGGACCGACTTCCTGGGCCAGTGCTTTTGTAAAACCGATAATGGCAGCCTTGGATGTCGAGTAGCAGACTTCACAGGATGCACCGCAGACGCCCCACATCGAGGATACTGTGACTATATTGCCGCTGTGACGGGAGATCATGGAGGGGAGAATGGTGTGGGTCAGATTGTAAAGACCACCGATATTCGTGTCCATAATACGGTTCCACTCGGAAGGCGATGTGTTGGTGAATAGCTCGATCTTGGAGACTCCGGCATTGCTGACAAGAACATCAACGGGCCCGAAAGCCGCTACTGCCTCATTTACCGCTGCCTGGACGGCATCAAGATCACGGACATCGACTTTGTAAGCGAGAACATCATAGGTGAGAGCATGGATCTTCTGACGTGTGTATTCTGCGGAATCATCGTCTGAACGGTAGAAGAAAGTCACTTTATAGCCGGCCTGTGCAAAGCGGTAAGCTGTAGCCGCACCGATCCCTCTGGATCCGCCGGTAATCAGACAGTGTTTACGGTTTTCCATGCGTATCACCTCTCGTATTTTTGCCTTAATCGTATCGAACAAATCGGGATATGACAAGAAGATTCGGCGAAAAGGTTGCGGATTTCCGAATTCATGTTATCATTTTTTTAGCGTTATTATGGAAGGAAATACATATGGCTAAGTTTTTGGAAAACGATAACGAGTCCCCGGAAGTTGACCTTAAGAATCTGACGGTCAAGCTTGCGGGAATGGGACTTGATGAAGAGATCGAGGATGTAATTCCCGGAAAGAAAGAAAAGAAAAAGAAAGCTTCTGATAAGTCTGAGGCTGAAGAAGACGATAAGAATGGACCTGAAGAGGAGAATGAAAATATCCCAGAGGATTCTTCTGAAGATCCTGAGGATGTTTCTGAATCGGAAGAAGTCAGCGAATACTATGAGAAGCGCACGGCAGAACGTGACCTGACCCTGGAAAAGGTCGAGGAACTTGCCGAAGAGATGGAAGCTTCTGATGAGAAAAAGCAGAAGGTGAGTGCTCTCGATACGATTATCGCTAAGTCGGAGAAGAAGCCTTCTGAAGCAAAGGCTAAGGATACGAAGAAAAAGGGCAAGCTGGATCCTCTTGCGATCTGCGGTATTGTTCTTGCAATCGCGGCTCTCCTCGGTGGTGCTTTCTGGCTTTATGCTTCCTCTAAAAAAGAACCTACGCTCGGGATAACATTGAAAACCTTCAATTCCCAGTATCGTAATACTCCGATCTATCGAAATACGATTTTTAGGATGGGCTTTGATATTCCGGAAGAGACCTATCGTGATGTGACCAAAGCTTCTGTTTCGGCAGCATCCTCTGATCCTTCCGCAGTTACCACTGCTGTGAATGAAGACTACGAATATTTTGATATGATTATGTCCGGCCGTGTTCAGGATGGAATCCAGGAGCCGGTCTATATTTCTGGCCGTCAGATGAAGGACAGCAAAATGCTTAAGTCCATGCGCTTTTATTCTCCGATCCGTAACGCCGGTGATCTTGAAGTGTACTATGTACTGTATTCCGCATTCCTGCAGTCTTTCTACACAAAGACAGACAGTACGAAATGCCTGGAAATGCTGAAGAATGCATACAATCTTTCCACGGCTTCGACGGATTCTGCGGTAATGGTCAAAGAGGGCGACTATGCATATGCAGTGACTAAGGCAGATATCGATGGCCAGCCGTGTTTTGTCATGGATATTGTGCCCGCAAAAGAAGCAGGAAAGTATGTATTCTATAACAAGATGTATGCTGAACCGAGTCTGCGTATAACAGAACGTTCCTTCCGTGCTCTGTACTATTCATGCCCGATCTACTCCAGCGTTCTCCTGGAGATGGGAGCGTCTTTCTCTAATCCTACTTATCTCGAGACAGCTGATCCTGCTACGGCCCGTTATAAGTACTTCACTAATGTAGTCGCCGGTGCCTTTATTCAGGGCGAATATCAGATTGCTCTTACGGTTGCGATCAGCGGCTGTGAAAAGACCGATGACAATTTTATGAAGTGGATGCGTCTTTGCACACCGATAGAATCCGTTGATGACCCGTTAATCGCGGCATATAACATGTTCTTCGCGGCTTCGCTCCAGTCGGTTTATGCAGGCACAGATTCTCAGACGGCTCTCAATAAGATAAAGACAGCTTACGCGCAGTTCTCGGAAAAGGGTTCTGTAGCAATGGTAAAAGACGGCTATTTTGCTTACGCTGTGACGGTTGCTGAAGTGGATGGCCAGCTTAGCCTTGTTCTGGATATCATTCCGGTTGAGGATGCTGACACCTTTGATTTCAATAATCCTGTAAAAGAATGATCTGTGAATAATTGAAGCATTTATGACTGCCATCGCTTTGCGGTGGCAGTTTTTCTATGCATGAGAAAAGGACTGTCATTTCTGACAGTCCTTCTGGCAGGGGAGACACGATTCGAACATGCAACCAGCGGTTTTGGAGACCGCTGCTCTACCATTGAGCCACTCCCCTAGGTATATGAGTGTTTGCTTGTCACAAACAACATGCATTAGTTTACTCAAGTGTTTGCATGATGTCAAGTAGAATGTTATGATTTTATAGAATAGGAATAATATTGAAAAAGAGGTGTTTTCACATGATTTTTACCGTAATCGGAACCGGAAATATGGGCCGGGCTCTTGTTGGCGGATTTATTAAGAGCGGCATCCTTACGCCGAAAGATGTAAGACTCTGTGATATTGATGAGAAAAAGGTTACTGATCTGGCAAATGAGACAGGCTGTCAGCCATATACAGACGCTTTCCTGGCTGTTGAGAAAGCAGATTATATCTTACTTGCAGTAAAGCCGCAGGTATTTGATCAGACGGTTCGTTCCCTTGCCGGGAATATTAAAGATGGTGCTGTTGTCGTATCGATTGCAGCATCTGTTACACTTGACCGTATCGAGAAACTTCTGCACGAAGGTTCTTCGATCGTGCGTGTTATGCCGAATACTCCGGCGCTTGTCGGTGCCAGCGTTTGCGCTGTCTGCACCCGTAATGTAGAGCAGGATAAGGCTGATTTTGTCGAAAAACTTCTCGGAACCTGCGGTATCGTTGTTCCCTGTGATGAGAAGACACTTGATGCGATCGGATGCGTATCCGGTACAGGACCTGCATATGTCATGCTGTTTATTGAAGCTATGGCAGATGTAGCTGTTAAACTCGGTATTCCGAGAAAGACAGCTCTTGATATCGCTGCTATGACGGTTTACGGATCCGGTAAGCTTATGGTAGAGACGGGTACTCATCCTGCTATTCTTAAAGATCAGGTATGCTCTCCGGGCGGAACGACAATTGACGGCGTTCTTGCACTTGAAAAGGGCGGACTTCGTGCGGCAGTAGAAGATGCTGTTGTTGCTGCCGATCTTAAGACCAAGGCTCTGGCTGGAGGAAAGTGATCTGTGCCTGAGAAGATTTCAGTCGATATCTATACAGACGGAGCATGTTCAGGTAATCCAGGTCCTGGCGGATGGGGAGCGATCCTTATGTGTCGCGGAGTAGAAAAAGAGATATCGGGCGGGGAAAAGCTGACGACCAATAACCGGATGGAATTGATCGCGGCGATCTCTGCTTTAAAATGCTTAAATCGTCCATGTAAAGTGAATCTGTATAGCGATAGTGCTTACTTGATCAACGGTTTTACTCAGGGCTGGCTCGTGTCTTGGAAACGTAACGGGTGGAAAAACAGTTCGAAACAAACCGTTAGTAATATGGACTTGTGGCAGGAACTGGACCGTCTGGCGGGTATTCATGAGATTTCCTGGATCAAGGTCAAGGGTCATGCCGATAATGAGTATAATAACCGCTGCGATAAGCTTGCGGTAGCGCAATCAAAGAAGTTTGGGGAGAATTGAAATGGTGAAGCCGAAGGGGAATATTTCTGCTTTAGATGAGCAGCTCTATGAAAAGACGGTCAATCGGAGGATTGCCTTTGAAGGCCGTGTTTTTCAGGTAGAAGTTAAGGATGTTGAGCTGTTCGACGGGTCTGTTTCCAATAGAGAAGTTGTACTTCATAACGGCGGTGCTACCATTGTTGCGCTTGACGATGAGATGAATGTTTATCTCGTGCGTCAGTTCAGATCTCCTTATGAAAAGGTCATCCTTGAGACACCTGCAGGTAAGCTTGAAAAGGGAGAGGATCCCCGCGCATGTGCGATCCGTGAACTTAAGGAAGAGACCGGGATGGAAGCGAAGACCGTTATCGATCTCGGTAAGATGTACGCTACTCCGGGATATTGTTCGGAGATCATCCATCTTTTTCTGGCACAGGGTCTTTCTTATGGCGAAGGAAACCCGGATGACGGTGAATTTCTGCAGCTTGTAAAGATTTCTCTGAAAAAAGCACTTAAAATGATTGACGATAACGAGATTTCGGATGCGAAGACGATGGTCGCTCTTATGAAAACAGCGAGAAGGGTCGGTGTTTGATGAGCACTAAGAATGCAAAACGTCATGATATTACCGGCGTATTGCTTTTTGCAGTCGCAGTTCTGCTGGGACTTTCTTATTATCTGCCGGTTTCCGTGACAGGCGCGCTCGGCCGTATCCTTAGAGGCACAGGTACCGGATTGATCGGATTTACCGCGTATCTGATTCCGGTGATCCTTCTTTATGCCTCTGTTGATTTTTTTCTGGAGAGAAGGCCGAATGTCGCTCCGATCCGTGTCCGCTCGGTACTTATCCTTCTGATCTGCGTATCATCTATTCTGGCGGTATGTACAGTCAGCCCGTTTTACGTAAAGGCCGCCTGTGCTGAACCTCCGGCAGGAGACGTTAAAGCAACGAAGGTACTTGAATTCCTTTGGAAGATCGGTGTGGATTCAAATAAACTCGGTGCGCCGAGCGGGGATATCGTACTTCCGGGTGGAATTATCGGTGGTTCGATTGCTCTCGGTCTTCGTGCAGTTGCCGCGAAAGCCGGTGCACTGATTATTCTTATTGCGTTTACGCTTTCCCAGGTAGTCCTGATCTTTAATGTCAGTCTTTCCGATACTGCGGCTAAGACCGCTGAAGTGATCCGTACTACAGGACATAAGGCGACTGAAGTGCTTCGTACCGATAAGGCTCTTCGTGAGCGTGAGCGTGCGGCAAGACTGCAGCAGCAGCGTAACCAGCAGATTAACGGTCAGATCCAGTCATATATTAAGAACCCGGTAGTATCTCCCTTTGAGGAAGTTCCGGGTCCGCAGGGATTTATTGATCTTGAGGGAACTCCCGTAAAGATGAATCAGGAGCCCTGGTCGGAAAGAGAGAAGGTCTTTGATTTCGATCTCACGAATGATAAGGATCCCGCTCCCGAAGCGCAGAAAGTCGAAGTACCGCCGGAACCGCGTGTGGATTTCGGGTTCAGTAATCCGAAGATCCCGACTCCGGTGAAAGAAGACCCGGATGAACCGCATTTTATCGATCTTCCCCCGCTTGAGAATGAAACTCCGAGACCGGGAACGATCCTGCCGTCGCCGTCTGTTAATCCGAATCAGAGTGTTGTTGAGATCCGTCATCATGAAGAAGGCGGCACGAAGATCCGTGTCCCTGATCTGAATGAGATGGAACAGCTTCCTGATACTGAACCTGTACAGACGCAGTATAAACGCGAGAGTTCTTTCGTTCCGGATATGCCGGCAGTAACCAGGGATGTTACTCCTGCGCCTGCAAAACCGGCTGCACCTGTGCCGGAAGCCCCTATTCCTGCGGTTTCACAGGTTGAGAACAATCGAGAGTTTGTCGGTAATACAGACAGTCAGGCCGAAGCTGCAAAGAAAGTATCTGTTCCTGCATCTTCAAGAAAAGTAAATACGAAGTATTCAAAAGCACCGACCAATCTGCTTTCCCATGAGAAACCACAAGCAGCCAGACAGGTTGTGAATGGTCAGGATGCGGAAGGTATGAAGCTTGTCGCGGCTCTTCGCAGCTTTGGTATTGAGACAAGACTCAGTGATGTTACAAGAGGCCCTGCGATTACACGTTTTGAAGTCGTTCCTGCACCGGGTATCAAGGTAAGCCGTATTACGAATCTTTCGGATGATATCGCGCTTGCTCTTGCAGCTCAGAGTATCCGAATCGAGGCTCCGATCCCTGGTAAGTCAGCAGTAGGTATTGAGGTTCCGAACAAGAAAGTTGCCCCGGTTCCGCTTGGAAACCTTCTGGATTCGCCGGCTTTTAAGAACAGTGAATCTCCACTTACGGTTGCTCTCGGTAAAGACATTCCGGGAAGCCCGATCCTTTGCGATCTAGCTAAGATGCCGCATCTCCTGATCGCGGGCTCTACCGGTTCAGGAAAATCCGTATGTATCAACTCGATCCTCATGAGTATCCTCTGTCATGCGACACCGGCTCAGGTTAGAATGATCATGGTCGACCCGAAGGTCGTTGAACTTGCGGTATATAACGGTATCCCGCACCTGCTTTGCCCGGTAGTTACTGATGCGAAGAAGGCTGCAAATGCACTGAACTGGGCTGTCCGTGAGATGACAGACCGTTATGCCAAGTTCGCAGAGGCCGCAGTTCGTGATTTTAAGGGCTTTAATGAATACCAGAGACTCAATGGCGAGAAGGAGCTTCCTCTTATCCTCGTAGTTATCGATGAGCTTGCCGATCTTATGCAGGTTGCATCGAAAGAAGTCGAGGAATCCATTTCCCGACTCACTGCTATGGCCCGTGCTGCCGGTATCCATCTCCTGATTGCTACTCAGCGTCCGTCTGTTGATGTTATTACCGGAGTTATTAAGGCGAATATTCCTTCCAGAATCGCGTTTGCGGTTTCCAGCCAGGTCGACAGCCGTACGATCCTCGATATGGTCGGTGCGGAAAAACTTCTTGGTAAGGGCGATATGCTTTACTATCCGCAGAGTGCGGCTAAGCCGGTCCGCGGTCAGGGTGCTTTTGTATCGGATCATGAAGTTGAGGAAATCATTCGTTATATAAAAGAGAATAATGTTGTACAATATGATGAGGAGACTGCAGAGGCTATTGTAAATGCGACGAAATCCGGCGCACCTTCGTCCTCCGGTGGAGGGGAAGGAGACGGGGAAGATGAGCTCTTCAATGATGCTGTTGATGTCGTGCTTCAGGCCGGTTATGCTTCGGTCTCCATCCTTCAGAGAAGACTGAATCTCGGTTATCCGCGTGCGTCACGTCTTATCGACCGTATGGCGGATAAAGGATATATCGGGCCGTTTGAAGGCAGCAAACCCAGAAAAATATTGATCGATCCGGCACAGTGGCTGGAGATCAAAGCAAAGAAAGGATAATGTATGAGCGCAACGATTATTTCAGGTAAAGAATTATCATCCCTGATCCGTGAAAGGATCACTAAAGAGACGGAGGAACTTTCCGCTCAGTTCGGTAAGCGTCCGGGTCTCGCCGTGATCCAGGTAGGTGAGAACCCTGCTTCCACGATCTATGTCAACAATAAGAAGAAAGCATGCGAGCAGGTCGGATTTCAGTCGTTCGGTTATTCGCTTCCTGAGTCCGCTTCGGAAAAAGAACTTCTGGATCTTATCGATCAGCTGAATAAGGATGACCGTGTCCATGGTATTCTCTGCCAGCTTCCGCTTCCCAAGCATATGGATGAGTTCTCAGTAATCTGCGCGATTGCACCGGAAAAAGACGTTGACGGCTTCCATCCGGTTAATAAGGGACTTTTAAGCATCGGCAGAGATTGTCTTGTATCCTGTACACCGAAGGGCTGTATCGAGCTTCTGAAATATGCGAATGTAGACATCTCCGGTAAGAACTGTGTCGTTATCGGAAGAAGTAACATCGTCGGTAAGCCGGTTGCATCTCTGATGCTTCACGAGAACGCTACAGTTACTGTGGTCCACTCCAGAACACAGAATATCAAGGAGATCTGCAAGCAGGCGGATATCCTGATCGTAGCTATCGGTAAGCAGGGTTTCGTTACTAAGGATTTCGTTAAAGAGGGCGCTGTCATTATCGATGTCGGCATCAACCGCTGTGAAGATGGTAAAGTTAGAGGTGACGTTGATTTTGACGATGTCGTCGATATTGCTTCTGCCATTACTCCTGTTCCGGGCGGTGTTGGTCCGATGACCATTACGATGCTTCTCCAGAACACCCTTGAGGCTTTCACTAAGATCGAGAAAGGAAATAAATAATATGAGCATTCAATCTGCAGAGATCATTTGTGTAGGTACTGAGTTACTGATGGGTCATACCCTGAATACCAATTCCTGCTTTCTTGCAAAAGAACTGGTATCTCTCGGAATTGCTTCCTACCGTCAGATCGTAGTCGGTGATAATCATGACAGACTTGCTGATCAGATCAAGGAAAGTGCTTCACGTGCCGACCTGGTTATTCTGACAGGCGGTCTCGGACCGACAACGGATGATATCACCATGGGTGTTGCCGCTGAGGTTGCGGGAAAAGAACTTGTTTTCGACGAAGAGAGCTTCCAGAACATGTCCGATTATTTCCGCCGTCTTTGCAGAAATATGCCGAAGAATAACAGAAAACAGGCGATGCTTCCTGAAGGCGCAACTATTCTGAAGAACAATAACGGAACTGCGCCGGGTGCGATTTTCGGATATTCCTGTCCGATAGATGAGGAACCGGATCGTGTTGTTCAGTTCGTACTGCTCCCGGGTCCGCCGTCTGAAATGTCGCTGATGTTTACTAATGAAGTACGTCCGGTTCTTGAGCAGATGAGTGACTATAAGTTCGTAACTAAGTTTGTTCATCTTTTCGGTATCGGTGAATCTGCTGCAGCAGAACGTATTTCCGATCTGATCGATGCCCAGACAAATCCGACGATTGCTCCGTATGCCGCGGAAGGCGAGTGCATGTTCCGTGTTACTCAGCGTATCGGAAAAGACGAGGAAGAGAAGGATCTGATCACACCTATCCTTGATATCATGAAAGAACGCTTTGGTCAGTGCATCTACGAGATCGGTGAGCGTCCGCTCAAGCAGGTCGCTTATGATCTTCTTCTCGAAAAGGGTAAGACAGTCTGCTTTGCAGAGAGCTGCACTGCCGGCATGGTCTCTTCCGAATTCGTAGATATCCCCGGTGCATCCCAGGTATTTATGGGATCTGTCGTTTCCTACGGCAACAAGGTTAAGAATAATCTTTTGGGTGTTTCCAATGATATTCTCGATAACCTCGGAGCGGTAAGCCGCGAATGTGCACAGGAAATGGCTGAGGGTGCAAGAAAGCTTCTCGGTACGGATATCGCGATTTCAATCACCGGTATTGCCGGACCGACAGGTGAAAGCGTTGCAAAGCCGGTCGGCCTCGTATATCTTGCTATTTCTGATGAGAAGGGTACAGAGGTTATTGAAGTTCACTTGAGCGGTAATCGCAGCCGTGTACGTCACGTTGCTGTTCTGCATGCTTTTAACCTGATTAGAATGAGACTTTCATGAGCACAAATGAGATGAAGCGCCGCGTGGAGAAGAAACCCGCGAAGGCAGCGAAGAGTATTACATTTTCAACGATCATCATGATCATCGGCCTGCTCCTTTCCAAGGGATCAGGCTTCTTGCGTACCGTAATTATCGGACACGTTTTCTCCGAGAACTACCGTGATGCCTTCATTGCCGCGTTCCTGATCCCTGATTTTGTATTTGCGCTTCTGGTCGGCGGTTCGATCCAGTCTGCGATCACACCTACGCTTTCAAAGGCGATTGAACAGAAGAATACGAAGAAAGCCTGGAAAGGTGTAAGCATCTTTATCACGTGGATGAGCCTTTTCGTTCTGACTTTTGTCGTTGTCTGTGAAGTCCTTTCTAACGTTCTTTATAAGGTCTTTAATCAGGGCAAGAGTGAAGATGTTATCCGACTTGCCGGTAATATGGCGCGAACGCTTTATCCGCAGATCTTCTTTATGATGCTTGCGGCACTCTGTATCGGTGTTCTGAATGCTTATAAGAAGTTCGGTTCTACGGCTTTCGGTCCGCCGATCTATAATGTCTGTGTGCTCCTGGCTATCGGACTTCTCGGTGCTTCTAATGAAGAATCTCTCTACCTTACGGGTATCGGTGTTATGGCTGCGGCCATGATATATTTCGTTTTCCAGTTATACATGGGAAGAAGAGAGATGGTTCATTTCCGTCCGTCTCTGGACACGAAAAATCCGGAGTTCAGAAACCTCTTTAAGCTCGCGGTTCCGATCCTGATCTCGGCATCCATCGTTCAGGTCAATATGCTGCTTCTGAACTCTTTTGCTACAAGATTCGGTGACGGTCCGCTTTATGCGTTGAACAGCGCATCCACACTCTGGCAGCTTCCTTATGGTATTTTTGCTGTCGGTATCGGAAACGTTATGCTTCCGTCTCTGGCATCCCATTACGCGAATAAGAGCTATAAGGAATCCAGCCAGCTTCTTTCTACAAGTATTAAGAATGCACTTTTCCTGACGATCCCGTGCGCGGGTATTTTCCTGATCATGCCTCTGGATCTTGTAAAGACACTTCTTCAGTGGTCGGCAAACTTTACGGACAAGAATGCCGAAATGGCAGCACTCTTCCTGACCGGTTACTGTGCTGCGATCGTATTCCAGTCTGTCATCTTTATTCTGAATCAGGCGTTCTACGCCATCGGACAGACAAAGTTCCCGCTGTTTGCCGGTATTGTATCCATGATCGTTAACTTCGGAATGTGCTTCATTCTTGTGAATCTCGGTTGTGGGGCGATGTGTCTGACGATCTCTTATTCGACATCCTGTCTGGTTAGAATGATCCTTCTTGCTCTGGTCTACTCCAGAAACAAGAAACTGGCGCCGAGAAGAATGCGTGCTTTCCTGATCAAATCGGTGATCTGTCTGGGAAGTTTGCTGCTCGGCCTTTATCTGATCAACCTGCTTCCGTATGATCCGACAAGAAAGGTCATGCAGTTTGCATGGTTCGGCGGCAGATGCCTTATCGCTTTCGTGATCTATTTCGGTATGGCATTCGCGCTCCGTATGGAAGAACTCCAGACAGCATATAACCGTTATCTCAGCCGTTTCTTCAGAAGGAAAAAGGCGGGAAACAGATAAAGTAGATCAGGAATGACGAAAAGAACGACCATTGTCGGTTTTTGTCGAAAAAATGTTCTGAAATACTATTGACGTTGTGATATTGTATTGTTAAGATAATGACGTAGGAACGAATGTTCGGTAAGGAGGAACGTATGGCGAAGAAAGATTCGAATAAATCCACACAGGATGTTTCTAAGAAAGTTGACAGTGAGAGAGCAAAGGCATTAGATGCTGCTCTTATGCAGATAGAGAAACAGTTTGGCAAGGGCGCAGTTATGCGTCTTGGTGAGCAGACAGGTATGGTCGTTGATGTTGTTCCGACCGGTGCGCTGACACTCGATCTTGCTCTTGGTGTTGGAGGACTTCCGAAGGGAAGAATTATTGAGATCTACGGACCTGAGTCTTCCGGTAAGACCACCGTTGCACTTCATGTTGTTGCTGAATCCCAGAAGCAGGGTGGTACGGCTGCATTTATCGATGCCGAGCATGCGCTTGATCCGGTATATGCTGCGAAGATCGGTGTGAATATTGATGAACTTATCGTTTCCCAGCCGGATACAGGTGAACAGGCATTAGAGATCACCGAGGCGCTCGTTCGAAGCGGTGCGGTAGATGTAGTTGTTATTGACTCTGTTGCTGCTCTCGTTCCGAAGGCGGAGATCGATGGTGAGATGGGTGATTCCCACGTTGGTCTTCAGGCCAGACTGATGTCCCAGGCTCTCCGTAAACTTGCAGGTATCATCAGTAAGTCAAGCACAGTTTGTATCTTCATTAACCAGCTTCGTGAGAAGGTCGGTGTCATGTTCGGTAATCCGGAGACAACTCCTGGCGGACGTGCTCTGAAGTTCTATTCCTCTGTACGTCTGGATGTACGTCGTGTGGAGTCCCTGCGTAATGGCGGCGAGGTGATCGGTAACCATACACGTGTTAAGGTAGTTAAGAATAAGGTAGCTCCGCCATTCCGTGAAGCTGAATTCGATATCATGTACGGTGAAGGTATCTCCAGAGAAGGCTGCATCATCGATCTGGCTGTAGATAAGGATATTATGGAGAAGAGCGGTTCCTGGTTCGCTTATAACGGTCAGAAGATCGGCCAGGGTAAGGATAACGCCAAGACATATCTGAAAGAGCATCCGGAAGTCAGAGATGAGATCGAAGAGAAGATCAGAAGTCTGCTTGGAGGCAAGGAAGTCGCTGAAGAGGCTGTTTCCGCTGATGCAGCAGAGGATGATGAGGAAGAGTTCCTCGGCATTGATATCTGATTTTTATGGATCACGATTTACAATACAGTGAAGCAAGAAATAAGGCGATCGCTCATATCGGCATCGCCGTTTCTTCTTCGGGGAAGATCCGTGATTTTCTCTCGGAGAAGGGCTACGATTCTGAAGTTATCGAGGAAGTCATCGATCAGCTGATTGAAGATAAGTATGTCGATGACAGAAGATATGCTCGGAAAATTCTTCGTTCCCGTTCAGGAGCTAAGGCGGAAGGTAGGATCAAACTTCAGGCGCGTCTGGAAGAAGCCGGTATTTCTGGAGATATTATCAGAGAAGTGCTTTCGGATGATGAATATGCCGATGAAAACACGATCCTTGATGTGATTTCTGACCGTTATCCGCCACAGAGCTTTTCAACTGATCCCAAAGAAGTGAAGAAGGAGCTGGCCAAGGCGATCCGATATCTTGAAAGTCGTGGATATCCGGCGTCGCTGGCACTGGCATCTTTCCGAAAAATCCTGGATGATGTAGAATAACCTGTATCAATTGTTTGGGCAGGTGTATATGAATAAGAATCATAAGATATCTATTATCACGCTCGGATGCTCCAAGAATCTTGTAGATGCCGAGTGCATGACTGCAATTCTGAAGAACGACGGCTATGAAATGGTTGAGGACATATCTCAGGCAGAAGCTGTCATTATCAACACCTGCGGTTTTATCGAGAGCGCGAAGAAAGAAGCAATCGATACGATTCTCGATGTTGCCCGCCTGAAGGGACCGAGAAAGAAACTCAAGTATATAGTTGCTACGGGCTGTCTTACCCAGCGTTACCCTGACGAGATAAAGAAGAGCCTCCCGGAAGTGGATGCAGTTCTCGGTACATCTCATTATCAGGATATTTCCGAAGTTATCGGTAAACTCTTTCAGAACGAAGCTTTCGGCTGGAAGGATTATATCGGTAAACCCGGAAGTCTTGCCCATATGCAGCGCGAACGTACGGTTGCTACGAAAGCGTATGCCTGGCTGAAGATCGCGGAAGGATGCTCGAATGGATGTGCATTTTGCGCTATTCCGGGAATTCGCGGTAAATATATATCCCGTCCGATGGAAGATATTCTTGAAGAAGCCCAAGTGCTTGCATCTTCCGGTTATAAGGAGATCATCCTTGCTGCACAGGATACTACAAGCTATGGTAAAGATCTCTATGGTAAGAAAGTTCTTCCGGAGCTTCTCCGTAAGATCTCGAAGATCAATGGGATCGAAGCGATCCGTATTATGTACGCGTATATTGACGGAATTGACGATGCTTTGATCGATGAGATCGCGAAGAATAAGAAAGTGCTGCATTATCTCGATATTCCTGTTCAGCATGGTGATGATGAGATTCTGAAGAAGATGAGAAGGAAAGATACTGTAGCGTCTATTACCAAGACTCTCGACAGATTAAGAAAGAAGATTCCGGATATCGTGATCCGTTCTACCGTTATGGTAGGTTTCCCGGGAGAGAAGAAGGAGCATTTCGAGAACCTTCTGAAAAACCTTTCTATCTGGCGTTTCCAGTGCCTCGGATGCTTCATCTATTCACCTGAAGAGAATACTCTGGGATATAAGATGCATCCGCGTGTCAGATCTGATGTCTCCAGGCGCCGCTATGAGAAGGTTATGGAACTTCAGCAGATGATCTCTCTTTCTTATAACGAGGCGAGAGTAGGAAAAACCTATAAAGTCACTATTGATTCTACTTCCCAAGATGGTATATTCTACTTGGGGCGCTCGTACGGAGAAGCACCGGAAGTAGATCCTCTGATCTATGTGGCTTCGACGAACCGTCCGCTTGAGTGCGGAGATACTGTATCTGTAAAGATACTGGAGTGTACGCCTTATGATCTGACAGGAGTTACAGAAGATGAATCTGCCAAATAAGCTTTCATTGGCCAGAATTATACTGGTACCTTTTATTCTATTATTTATGCTTCCTATCCATATCGGTTCTTTTGCGCCGGAAGGATGGAACAATTTCGTCTGTGAGAACGGTATGATCGTAGCTGCGATCCTTTTTGTAATTGCCTCTCTCACTGATCTTGCGGATGGAAAGATCGCCAGAAAGTACAATTTGATCACGAATCTCGGTAAATTCCTGGATTCTCTGGCGGATAAGATGCTGGTCATCTCCGTGCTGATCGCTTTTGTTGATCTGAACCGTATCTCCGCAGTTTGGGTATGTATTATCGTTGTACGTGAGTTCGCAGTAACCGGTATGCGTATGCTGGCCAGCTCCAAGGGTGTCGTTCTTGCGGCGAAGATGATCGGCAAGATCAAGACTGTGACACAGATGGTAGCCATCTCCTACCTGATGTTCGAGACGATCCTGATCAAGATCTTCCATGCGGCAGACAGTTCCAGAAGTATCGTGGATATCACGGATAACGTCCAGCTCGTAGGCAATATTCTGCTGATTATCTGCGTGATTATGACCATTATCTCAGGTATGGATTACATCTTAAAAAATCTGGATTACTTCAAAGAAGATAAATAATGGTTTGATTTTCAAAATATTTACGTTTTTTATATGTTTTGCGTATTGACAATTCATTATTCTTCGGATAAAAACATATATGAAGATTGCGTTTGACGTTTTGACAGGAGGTTTTAATATGTCATCTGATAATGTTTTTGAAAGCGTAAAGTCTATTCTTGTAGATCAGCTCAATATATCTGAAGATAGCGTACAGATGGATTCTCTCTTCGTAGATGATCTGAATGCAGATTCTCTCGATATGGTAGAACTCGTTATGGCTATGGAGCAGGAATTCAATATCTCCATTCCGGATGAGGAAGCAGAGCGCATCAAGACTGTTGGTGATGCGGTTGAGTTCATCAAGAGCAAGATGTAATTAGTCTTTCAGCTAAAAGTAAACGGGACTGTTTCATTTCGGTGAGACAGTCCTTTCTTATTTTGTTATACTGTTAATACTAGTTTTGTGGGAACGTGGTATGGAAAGAAAGTATTTACCTGAACATCAGAAACTTGAGGAGAAGATCTCCTATACTTTTACGGATAAGGAGTATCTGCTTCTTGCGCTTACACACTCCACGTATGCGTACGAGCATAGACGCGAAGGTGTGGTATCTAATCAGCGTCTGGAGTTCTTAGGTGATGCGATATTAGACTTTATCGTCGGTGAGGAAATGTATAAGAGCAAAGCCGACTGGGATGAAGGAAAACTTTCCAAGACCAGGGCACTTGTTGTCTGTGAAAAGACTTTGGCCAAGGAAGCCGAGAAACTTGAGGTCGGTTCGCTGCTTTTCCTGGGAAAAGGTGAAGAAGGAACCGGCGGCCGGGAGAAGATATCGACGCTTGCGGACACGATGGAGTCTCTTTTTGCAGCTATCTATCTGGATGGCGGGTTCGAATCGGCAAAGACAGTAGTGCTTTCCACGCTGAAACCGTATATAGATCAGGCTCTGAAGGGTGAGCTGATATTTGATTATAAGAGCCGTCTTCTGGAAAAAGCACAGATCAGGCATGAGACACATCAGGTGCTTTTCAATGTGGTAAATGAAGACGGACCCGTTCATGACCGTACATTTGAGGTTGCCGTCCTGATCGACGGACAGGAGATCGTCAGGGCGAAGGGCAGAAGCAAGAAACAGGCGGAACAGGAGGCGTCGAGACTGGCGCTGGAACTGTGGAAGAACTGAGTTTTACGCGGATGGCTTCTATTATGATATAATATACCTCTGATTTATAAGAAACGAGACGGTCCATGCATCTTAAAAAGCTTGAAATTCAAGGTTTTAAATCGTTCCCTGAGTATACTCTTATTGAGTTTGACAAGGGAATGACGGCTATCGTCGGCCCAAACGGCAGCGGTAAGAGTAATGTTACCGATGCGATCCGCTGGGTTCTCGGTGAGCAGAGTGTCAAGACACTGCGTGGTTCGAAGATGGAAGATGTTATCTTCAACGGAACGCAGAGCCGACGCGCGATGAACTTCGCCGAAGTTTCTATGACGATCGACAACTCTGACGGTAAGCTTCCGATCGAGTATTATGAGGTCCAGATCACAAGAAGACTCTACCGCTCCGGCGAAAGTGAGTATCAGATCAACCACGTAAACTGCCGAATGAAGGATATCCTTCAGCTGTTTATGGATACGGGTCTCGGTAAGGACGGTTATTCGATCATCGGTCAGGGCCGAGTCGATGATATTCTTTCCACAAAATCGGAAGACAGACGTAAAGTCCTTGAAGAAGCTTCCGGTATCGTTAAGTTTAAGACCAGAAAAGAAGAAGCAGAGAGAAAACTGAACTCTGCGGAGCAGAATCTCGTCCGTATCAATGACATCCTTGATGAGCTGAAAAATCAGATCGGTCCGCTATCCGAGCAGGCGGAAAAGGCGAAGAAATACCATCTTCTCTATGATGAATGGAAAAAAGACGATATCGCGGTGATCCTCCATATGATCGACCGCAATAAGGTGTATCTTGACGGAAGCGCCGAGGAAAGGGCTTCTCTGAAGAAAGCCATCGAAGATCAGGAGAACCTGGTCCTGAAGATCCGTTCCGAGAATAGGGAACTGACCGAAAGATCTGCTCAGCTCGAAGAAGATATCGAGAATACGCGTCAGGAAAGATCCGATATTACGGAAAAGATCCATGAGATCAACGGTCAGATGCTACTTCTTAAAGAACGTCATGACCAGCTGTTGCTTCGCATCAAGTCAGCAGAGGGATCTGATGATGAGCAGGCGGCGGAAATCGAGCGCTTGGATAAAGAAATCGCTGAGTCTAATGAACAGATCAAAAAGATGAATCTGGACAGAGACAACCTCTCCCACGAGCTTGAGGCGGTAGAACAGTCGCACAAAGCTTTAATGGAGAAAATGGCCGGAAATCAGGCGAAACAGTCGGAGTTCCGCAGAAAGATCGATATCCTTACAGAAGAACTCTTTGATACCCGTGAGATGGTCTCCAATCTGTCCGGTGATATGATGGTCAAGGATGCTCGTATTAAGTCGCTTTCTGAAGACCGTATGATCATGGTTTCTGAACGTGATGAAGCTCAGACAAGAAGAAACCAGCTCGATGAGGACTTGAAACGAGTCCTGAAAGAGGCGGCGGAACTTGCTACGCAGGTTTCCGACAAACAGATCGAACTTGCCGAGATGCGGAAGAAAGATGACGAAATGGCTTCTGACCTTGAAGGTAAGCAGCGTCTTCTTTCAAATATTGACTTCAGCATCAAGACCCTTGAAAATCTCGAGAAGAACCGTGAGGGTTATCAGGAGTCGGTAAGAAGACTTCTTTCGAGCACGGATAAGGATCCGGGATTAAGCAGTAAAGTCATCGGTATACTCGGTGAACTCGTAAAAGTCGATAAAGAATATGAGACAGCAATCGAGATTGCACTTGGCAATGCCGTGCATAATGTCGTTACTCAAAATGACAGAGATGCTTCGATGCTGATCGATCATCTCAAGCAGAATCACTTAGGCCGTGTTACGTTCCTGCCGATCGATTCTATCCGGCCGAGACTTCTCGAAGAGAATTTTCTCCGTGATGCGAAGCGTTCGAGAGGATATATCGGCTTGGCATCTGAACTTGTCGAGACCAGACCGGAGCTCCGTGACATTATCGATAACCTTCTAGGCAGGATCGTCGTTGTTGATGAACTGGATAACGGTATCGCGATGGCGAAGGCTGCGAAATACATGTATCGTGTAGTTTCTCTTGCAGGTGACGTTGTGAATCCGGGCGGATCCCTTACCGGTGGTAGTATCAATAAGAAAGCCGCCAATCTTCTCGGACGTGCCCGTGAACTTGAAGAGATGCGTAAGAAGAAGGGTACGGTAAACCGCGAGATTGCCAAGATCGAGGCGCAGCGTCAGGAGTTCGCGCAGGAGATCAAGGATGTAGCACGTGAGCAGATGGCGATGGAGGAGAAACTTCAGGCAGCATCGCTTGACCAGATCCGTTGTGAAAGTGCTTTTAAAACGGCAGATGACGATTATAGAAAAGCACTCGAACGTATTTCTTCTGTTGAAAAAGAACTCGAGACGATTTCTGCAGCGAAACTGACTTCGTCGAAAGATCTCGAGGAAGCCAAGCTTGTCATTACTGAAAGAGAAGATGAAATCGCAGATCTTAAGGAAAAGGTCAGCAGTTCCTCTGAGAAGGTCGAGCAGGAGCAGATCGATCTGGAGAAGCTGAGAGGACAGATCAGTGATCTCCGTGTCCGTATCGAGGGCGTGAACGGCTCGATCTCTGCTACGACCGAAAAGATCGCCATGTTCGAGAAGGATAAGACAAAGAAGAAAGAAGACAGCGACCGTCTTAAGCAGGAATGCGAGCAGGCAAAGGCCGATGTCGAGAAGATAAAGAAAGATTTTGAGGAGCAGGCGGCATTTAAAGAAGGCTTGAAAGAGGAAGACGAGAAGTTTGAACAGAAGATCCGTGCGATCCTCAGGGAAAAAGAAGAACTTGAAGGCCGTCTTACCGGATTTATCGATAATGTTACTGCGGCGTCGCAGAAACTGAGTGCTCTCCAGACCGAACAGACAAAGCTCGAATCCAAGCTGGAGCGTTATGAACTTGAGGTCGATGACTGCAAGAACCGGCTCTGGGAGAATCACGAGCTTACTTACGATAATGCTACTGAATTCAGAATGGAGATCGAGAATCTCAGTGCGATGCAGAAACGCATAAATGAACTTCGCGGACAGATCAAGGAAATCGGTGCCGTGAATGTAAATGCGGTCGAAGAATACCAGAAGATCAATGAGCGCTATGAGTTTATGTGTGCTCAGAGAGACGATATTGAGAAAGCCAAGGCTGATCTGACTAAAGTTATCGAAGACTTGATCCGTGAGATGAAACAGCAGTTCATGGATCACTTCACACAGATCAACGAGAACTTTAAGACTGTATTTGCCGATCTTTTCAACGGCGGTACAGCGGAGATCCTTCTCGAAAACGAGGAAGATGTCCTGAACTGCGGTATCGATATCAAGGCCCAGCCACCGGGAAAGAAACTGCAGAGCCTGTCTCTTCTGTCCGGTGGTGAGCGATGCCTGACGGCAATCGCGCTTCTGTTTGCTATCCTGCAGCTCCGTCCGTCTCCGTTCTGCGTGCTGGACGAGGTCGAGGCTGCACTTGATGATGCGAACGTAAACCGCTTTACCGACTTTGTACGCCGTTACTGTGTGAAGTCCCAGTTTATCCTGGTTACGCACAGAAAGGGTACTATGGAAGCCTGTGACCGAATGTATGGTGTAACGATGCAGGAGAGAGGTATATCCAAGATCCTGTCGATGCGTCTGAGCGAAACATAAAGTAATTCTCTGATTTCAGAAGTATCAAATGGTATAATGAAATCTGTTAACGATAGAACAAGGAGAACCGTATGGGACTGTTTGATATATTTAAAAAGGGACTGCAGAAGACCAGAAACTTCGTATCTGAGGGAATTACCAAGATTTCCGCTTCCATGGGACGTTTTGATGAAGACATGATCGATGATCTAGAGGCTCTTCTTGTACAGGCGGACTGTGGTGTCGGCGCAAGTCTTGAGATCATGGACGAAGTCAGAGATTCGATCAAGAAGACCGGCGATGACAGTAGGGATGCCGTCGTACGTGTAGTCCGCACGAAGATGCTTGATATCCTCGGCGAGAAGAAGACTCTCAATATTGAAGATAACAATCTGAATATTATCCTGATGGTCGGCGTAAATGGTACAGGTAAAACGACTACTGCCGGAAAACTCTGCCTGCGATATAAGAATCTGGGCAAGAAGGTCATGCTCGCCGCTGCTGATACTTTCCGTGCGGCAGCAATCGAACAGCTTACGGCCTGGGGTGATATGACAGATACACATGTTATTTCCCATGAGGAAGGTTCCGATCCGGCTGCTGTATGCTATGATGCGGTCCACTCTGCGATCGCCAAGCGTGCTGATGTCCTTATTATTGATACGGCCGGAAGACTTCACAATAAGCAGAACCTGATGGATGAGCTCAGCAAGATCTGCCGTGTTATCGAGAGAGAAGCTCCGTCAGCCAATACCCAGGCGCTTCTGATCATCGATGCGACGACCGGCCAGAATGCCGTTATTCAGGCGGAAGTATTCAGTAAAGCTGTTAAGATTTCCGGTATTGGTATTACGAAACTTGACGGAAGTGCCAAGGGTGGTGTCGCTATCGCGGTTGCCCATTCTACAAAAGCACCGATCTTCCTTGCCGGCCTCGGTGAAAGCGTGGAGGATCTCGTCGATTTTGACCCTGAGATCTTTGTTGATTCGCTTCTGCCGCAATAATTTCAAACTGACAAGTAAAAAGACTTGACACCGCCATCCATGTCTGTTATCATTAGCAGACGTGTGAAGGAGGGTACCTCTATGGACAGCTTGGAAGTATGCATGTTGCTTGATTTTTACGGGCAGTTGCTGACTGAGCGCACCAGAGAGATCCTTGAACTTCGTTTCCAGGAGGATATGTCGCTGGCGGAGATCGCTGAAGATCTAGGGATTTCCAGACAGGCGGCGCATGATGCGATCCATCGCGGAACAGATTCCCTGAAGGAATACGAAGAGAAGTTAAGACTCGTAGAGCGTTTCACACAGCAGAAAAAGACGATCAACAGTGCTTTTAACGCATTGGAGGAACATAATGAGGAGCTGGCGAAGGAATTGCTTGCGACTCTGGTTGAAGAGTTATAAAGGAAAGAAACATGTTTGAAAGTTTATCTTCAAAACTTCAGAATATCACCGCGAAGATGCGCGGAAGTGCCCGTGTAACCGAAGCGGATATTAAGGCGATGATGAAGGAGATCCGTATGGCTCTCCTCGAGGCTGACGTTAACTACTCGGTAGTTAAGGAGTTTGTCGCAGATATGTCTGAGAAGTGTAAGGGCGCGGATGTTATGAAGAGCCTGACACCGGGACAGCAGATCGTTAAGATCGTTCATGAGTCCCTGATCGAACTTCTCGGTGAGACTTCCAGCAAGCTTGCGGTTTCTCCTTCCGGCTTTACGGTGATCATGCTCTATGGTCTTCAGGGTGCCGGTAAAACAACGACCGCTGCAAAACTTGCGAATATCCTTAAGAAGAACAATAAGCGTCCGCTGCTTCTTTCTCTTGACGTACACAGACCGGCTGCTGCCAAGCAGTTGGAAGTGCTCGCCCAGAAGGTAGATGTTCCTTCGTTCATTATGCCTGAAGAGAAAGATCCGATCGTGATTGCCAAAGAAGGTATCGCACGTGCGAAGTACCTGCTCTGCGACACACTGATCGTCGATACCGCCGGCCGTATGACCGTAGATGAAGAACTCATGGACGAGCTCATCAAGATCGGTGATTATGTAAAACCTCACGAGAAGCTTCTCGTTGTCGATGCCATGATCGGTCAGGAGGCTGTTGCCGTAGCTCAGAGCTTCGAAGACCGTATCGGTCTTGACGGTTTCATTATGACCAAGCTCGATGGTGACGCCAGAGGCGGTGCTGCCCTGTCTATCCGTAAGATGACAGGAAAGCCGATCAAGTACATCTGCGTCGGTGAAAAGATCGAGAATATCGAAGAATTCTATCCGAACCGTATGGCAGACCGTATCCTCGGCATGGGTGACGTACTTTCCCTTATTGAGAAGGCGCAGCAGTCCATCGATGAGGAAGAAGCTGCGAAATCTGTTGAGCGTATGCTCAGCAACACTTTCAGCATGGAAGATCTTCTTTCCCAGTTCGAACAGATCAAGAAGCTCGGTTCGATGAAAGATGTTCTTAAGATGATCCCCGGTGCAGCCGGTAAGGTCAAGGAAGAAGATATCGATGATAAGGTCATTGATACGAACATGGCGATCATCCGCTCGATGACGAAGAAAGAGCGCCGTGTACCGAATATCCTGAACGCCAGCAGAAGAAAGAGAATCGCTGCGGGTTCGGGCACTACGGTACAGCAGGTCAATCAGCTGATCCGTCAGTATGAGCAGACAGCTGAGATGATGAAGAAGTTCAGTAAGATGACCAAAGGCAAGAAGGGTCTCGGCAAGATGCCGGGCATGGGAAAAGGCTTCCCGGGAATGGGCGGCAATCCTTTCGGGAAAGGTAAATTCCCGTTCTAAACATTGATGTTCACGCGAAACTTCGAAAGCCCTGAGTGCTTTTCCCAAAGGAAAGCCCTGGGGAAAGCGGGGGCTTAACGCGAGAATATAAAACAAAAAACATAAAAGAACTATTGCTAGGAGGAAAAGAAAATGGCAGTAAAAATTCGTCTGAGAAGAATGGGTGCAAAGAAGGCTCCTTTTTATCGTGTAGTTGTAGCGGATGGCCGTTATCCGAGAGACGGTCGTTTCATCGAGGAGATCGGTACATACAATCCTCTGACTGATCCGGCTGAGATCAAGATCGACAACGAAGCAGCTAAGAAGTGGATCGCTAACGGTGCACAGCCGACAGATACAGTTCGTGCTCTTCTGAAGAAGTCCGGCGCTATCGAGAAGTAATTTAAACAACCGAATACTATAAGGAGGAGAGCAGCAAACCTACCACTATATTCATGCTGCAAGTTGTAGATATGGAATTATTAACTACAATGGCCAAGTCCTTGGTCAACCATCCTGAGGATGTATCCGTAAAGAAGTCCGAGAGAGGAAACACAGTTGTTCTGGAACTTACCGTTAACCCTGAAGATATGGGTAAAGTCATCGGTAAGGGCGGTCGCCGTGCTCAAGCGATCCGTTCGATCATGAAGGCGAAATACCTTCGTGACGGAAGACGTGTTATCGTAGATATCGTCGGATGAAAGATTACCTTGTAATAGGGAAGATTGGCGGTGCACACGGTGTGCGGGGAGAGGTGAAGATCATCCCTCTCACCGACGATGTGCGCCGTTTTTCTTCGCTTAAAGAATGCTTGATCCTCGATGACAGAGAACGTGTGAAGGAGACGAAAGAAGTCGAGAAGGCCCGCGTGGACGACACACGTACACTTGTTAAGTTCAAGGGGATCGATGATAGAGATGAAGTCGGTAAACTTACCGGGTTCTATATCGCTGTGTCCAGAGAAGATGCGGTCAAGCTTCCGGAAGGAAGATACTTTATCGCGGATCTTATCGGCCTTAAGGTCATTGACGACGAGCGGGGTGAGCTCGGTACGATCAAGGACATCATAAATTCCGGTGCCAGCGATATCATTATCGTAAAGAGAAAAGGGAAGAATGAGCTTCTGATCCCTTATCTCAATGCAATCGTATATGAAGTTGACATTGACGGCGGCACCATGAAGGTCAAACTTCCTGAAGGCCTCTATGAGATCTATGAGTGAGGCCTGCTATGAAGTTTTCGGTTCTTACATTATTTCCTAAACAGGTCAAGGATTTCCTGAGCGAGAGTATTATCGGCCGCGCAGGGGAGAAGGGTATCCTTTCTATTGAGCCGGTCGATATCCGGGATTTCTCCGGGAACCGTTACGGTAAGGTCGATGATACACTTTTCGGCGGCGGAACGGGTATGCTCATGCAGTGCGAGCCTGTTTATCAGGCATTTTCTTCGCTTTATGATGCGGAAAAAGAACCGAAGCCGCACTGTGTCTTCATGAGCCCCAAAGGCTCTGTCCTGACGCAGGCAAAAGCACTTGAGCTTTCTAAATACGATCACCTCGTGATCCTTTGCGGGCATTATGAGGGTATCGACCAGCGCGTGCTCGATGAGATCGTTGACGAGGATCTGTCGATCGGTGATTATGTTTTGACCGGCGGTGAAGTAGCGGCTTGTGTCGTAATTGACTGTGTATCCAGAATGATCGATGGCGTTCTTCCCAACTCTGAAGCATATGAGGAAGAATCCCATATGAGTGGATATCTGGAAGCACCGCAGTACACGAAACCGAATATCTGGCACGATAAAAAGGTTCCGGAAGTCATGCTTTCGGGAAATCACGCCAAAATCAAAGAATGGAAGCGTATCCATGGTCTTTATGATACATGGAAACGCCGTCCGGACATGCTTACAAAACTTGACATATCGTCTGATGACTGGAAAAAGATCCTGGAGATCGAACAGCAGCAGGGAAGACAACCGGGGGAATCAAATGAGGATTGAAGTTGAAAATGAAAAGATCGTAACCCGCAAAAAGCAGGAATACGAAGATCTTGTAAAAGAAATGGATGAGAAGGGCTATGAAGCCAGACTTGAAAAGATCAGCATCATCGCCGCAAATGTGTTCGGTGTTCTGGTCATGGCCATCGTTGGTGCTGTTTCATTTGGCGCATTTGCCCTGATCTATGGGAAGTCGGCACTCGATTACGATAAGCTTTTCGGGTTTAAGCTTCCGTACGGGTTCCTTTTCTTCATGGCCATGTACATTATCTCGATCTTTGTGCATGAATTTATTCACGGCTTCTTCTGGCACTTTCCGTGTGAAAAGAAATGGGGAAGCATCGATTTCGGATTGAACGTTAAGATGATCACTCCATACTGTCATTGCCGGGAAGCACTGAGTGTTTCCCAGTATTTCTGGGGAAGCATCGCTCCGACTCTTTTTCTGGGTATTGTTCCGATCATCATCGGACTGATCATTCCGAATCTGTTCCTGATTACATTCGGTGTGATCGGAGTTGTTGGAGGATGCGGAGATATCATGGTCATCTGGACTCTGAGAAAACATAAGGATTGTAAGCTTTTCGACCACCCGTATGAGGTCGGATACGCCTATTTTGTAGAGAAAAAAGGCGGAGAAAACTGAAAAAGCAAGAAATATGAGTGCTTTTCGAAAGAAAACACTTGCATATGAAAATTCGTTATGTTATCATTTAACGGCTAAAAGGGATGGTCCGCTGCGTGATCCCGCATGAACATCTATCGGAAGAGGAGGAAACTGACATGGATTTAGTAAAAGCAGTCGAGCAGGATAATCTGCGTAATAGCTATTCCGAGGTCGAGATCGGTGATCTTGTAAAAGCACACCTGAAGATCAAGGAAGGTTCCCGTGAGCGTATCCAGGTATTTGAAGGCTATGTGATTGCACGTAAGGGCGGCGGTCTTTCTGAGACCATGACTATTCGCCGTCTCTCCTATGGCGTAGGCGTTGAGCGTGTTTTACCCGTTCATTCTCCTAACATTGAAAAGATTGAGATCGTTCGTAAGGGACGTGTAAGAAGAGCTAAGCTTTATTACCTGCGTGGTCGCGTTGGTAAAGCTGCAAGAATTACTGAGAAGCTTTCTTCTAAGAAGTAATTCAGGCTTAAGTGCCGAATTAAGAAGGGTGTTTCTTGAAAAAGAGACACCCTTTTGTTATGCCCGAAAAGCACAGGAAAAGTAAAAAGGCTGTCATTGGGACAGTCTTTTTAACTTGGAGGGGGGGTATATGAAAATTGGATTGCCGGCTTATTTTTTGCTTGGGAGATAGATCTCGAGGTGTTCCTTGAAATCTCCCTTAGATGCCCAGAATTCTTTGAATTCTTCCGGAGTAACTTCTTTATATGCGAACTTGTTGATATATTCTTTGAGCGCTTCTACGAAAGCATCGTTGCCCATTCTCTTATACATGTGATAGATCATGGCTGCGGCCTTGTAATAGATCTCTCCGTAGTCCTCCGCATTGTTCTTAAAGTCATAAAGAGACTTGTTGAGGTCAACTGAGCGGTATTCGCCCTGATCGAGATCATCTTTCTCGCCATATACAGACTTGTCAGTCGCGTCAAAATGATCATAGAGTGGGAATGTATATTTGTTGCCTTCACTGTATTTGTCAGAGTAATAGCCTTCCATGAACCGGCAGAACCCTTCGTCGATCCAGGGATAACGGACCTCGTCATTGCCAACGATGCCGTAAAACCACTGGTGAGCGATCTCGTGAACAGTAGACTTAGTAATCGAGTCAACTTCATAAACGAAAGCTCCCTTGATCTGTTCGTCTGTCATTGTTTCTCCCGAAGACTCGATATCGGCGATCTTCTCATTATCTCCATCCGTTCCTTCTGCTTCCTTCTGTTTCTTCAGAAAGTCCTGTACAGAGATCTTTCCGTTATAAAGATCGAAAACAGGCTCCATATCTTCGTGAACTGTCATCATGATGAGTCCCGGATACTCCATACCGCCGATATTGCCCGGCATATCGATCAGGGCCATACTTAAAGTGTCATACGGGTATTTGCCAAGAGTTTCGTTAAAGAGCGAAAGAGCCTTCTTTGCAATCTCCATGACATGACGGCCTGCACTCGGGCATTTCTTCGGGTAGAAGACGTTCAGGGCAATATCCTCATGTTCTTCGCAAAGAAGATCCAGATCCGAAGAGATCACACAGGCAAAATCACGCATGTTTTCAGCCTGATATACACCATCGATCTTTGTTCCGGAAGCAGCAACCTGATATCCTTCCGGAGCCTGTATGGATACGTGGTAATCCGCGATTTCCGTATAGAATGCATCCCCGATATTTACGTAGGGCTGAACGAGCCACTGTCCGTTCTCATACATTGCCGGAGTGATCAGCGCATTTCCGAGATTATATGTGTTGCCGTTATATCCGAAGCGGTCTGCGATCTTCGGGATCTTGATCGTGTATGACATGTCGATGGTGACGTTTTTTCCTTTTTCGAGAGGAGAGGGGAGATCAACACTGTAGACAGTATC
>JAEEGJ010008257.1_pt1 | contig 28870 bp, 25 predicted proteins | sample 8958761 | NCBI WGS metagenome assembly JAEEGJ01 (sample SAMN16246546, study PRJNA631951) | gut metagenome | biome: gut microbiome; feature: rumen; material: RS-attached | host: Bos | place: Iran: Karaj | collected 2018-10
ATTGAAGTTGCTGAAACCAGAGTAATCTTAGCGTCTCTCTGAAGTTCGGGAATAGTAAGTACACCGCAGTTGCACATAGTGGACTTTACTTTGTAAAGTGACTTTGCAACATTGTCCTTCAGTGGACCTGCATATGTAACATAAGAGTCTACGCCTTCTTCGAAACTGAGCTTTGCCTTACCGCCGAGATCGTATCTCTGCCAGTTACGAGCTCTGTTGGAACCTTCGCCCCAATACTCCTTGACGTACTGTCCGTTGATCATGAGCTTGTTTGTCGGGGACTCGTCGAATCTTGCAAAGTATCTGCCGAGCATCAGGAAATCAGCGCCCATTGCCAGTGCCAGTGTCATGTGGTGGTCGTAAACGATGCCGCCGTCAGAGCAGACGGGAACGTAAACGCCGGTTTCGCGGAAATACTCGTCTCTGGCCTTGCATACCTCGATCAGAGCGGTTGCCTGTCCTCTGCCGATGCCCTTGGTCTCACGGGTGATGCAGATCGAGCCGCCGCCGATGCCGACCTTGACAAAGTCCGCGCCGCAATCAGCGAGGAAGCGGAAACCGTCGGCGTCCACGACGTTGCCTGCGCCGACCTTGACGGCGTCGCCGTAGCGCTCGCGGATCCAGGCAAGCGTTCGTTTCTGCCATTCGGAGAAGCCCTCGGAGGAGTCGATGCAGAGCACGTCAGCGCCGGCCTCGATCAGGGCGGGCACGCGCTCGGCATAGTCGCGGGTGTTGATACCGGCGCCGACCACGTAGCGCTTATGTGCGTCCAGAAGCTCGTTGGTGTTCTGCTTGTGAGAGTCGTAGTCCTTGCGGAAGACGAAGTAGCAGAGCCGCCCGTCCTTGTCTACGATGGGCAGGGAGTTGAGCTTGTGATCCCAGATAATATCGTTTGCTTCCTTGAGCGTCGTGCCCTCGGGCGCGCTGATGAGCTTGGATAACGGCGTCATGAAGGTCTCGACCTTCGTCTCCGGCCCCATGCGGCTGACGCGATAGTCGCGGCTGGTGACGATGCCGACGAGCTTGCCGTCCATCGTACCGTCCGCCGTGACGGCGATCGTGGAATGGCCCGTGCGCCGGGTCAGGTCGATCACGTCGGCAAGCGTATCCTCGGGGCTGACGTTGGAATCGCTGCGAACAAAGCCGGCCTTATAATCCTTGGCGCGCTTGACCATCGCAGCTTCGTCGGCGATGGACTGAGAGCCGTAGATGAACGAGACGCCGCCCTGGGTGGCAAGGGCAACCGCCATCCGGTCGTCCGAAACGGCCTGCATGATTGCGGAAACCAGCGGAATGTTCAGATGGATCGCGGGCTCCTCTCCCCTGCGGTATTTGACCAGCGGGGTTTGAAGATTCACGTTGGCCGGGATGCAGTCAGCCGAGGAATACCCGGGAATGAGCAGATACTCATTGAAGGTACGGGACGGTTCCGAGATAAACGTTGCCATGCTTTTTTCTCCTTTTTTATAAAATATGTTGGATTATATTGGACAATGGGCGAACAATGTGCTATGATAGATACGGATCATCCGGAAAAGGAGTGAGGTCCGATGTCAGACGGAACACGTTCTGCGGAAGCGCTGCAAAAGCTTGCAAAGCACGCGCCGCCGGAAGCATTTGAGCAAGAATATGAGAAGCTCCTGCGGAACCATCCGTTCCGGGCGGAACTGATCGGGAGCGAAAACCCATACACGGGGCGGGAGATCGCTTCCGAGACGGATTATCGCGGTTTTCTGCGGGAATGCGCCTACGCCTCCCTTTTGGACCGGGCGGAGCGGCAGGCGGAAAACGGAAGGAAGGCGGATCGCCAGCTTGAGCGCCGCGAAAAAGAAGCGGCACAGGCAGCCGAGGAAGCCCGGATGCTGCAGGCCGAGGCAGACAAACGCAGCGACGCGTTCCGCGCCGAACGGGACAAGGCCGTTCGGGCCAGGCGGGAGACAAGGGTCGGTCTGATCGGGCTGGCTGCGGCACTGCTGATCTTCGCAGCGATCTTCTTGCCGCGTCTGGAGCGGACCGCGTATCAGAAGGGCTTTACCGCCGCACAGACGGAGACGGAGCCGGTCAGGGCCGACCAAACGGCGGATCCCGAGGCTGCCTATCAGTCCGCATACGCCGCCGGTTTTGCCGCCGGGAAAAAGGAATCCGAAGACGCCGTGCGCGCTTCCGCACCGACGGAACCGGAGACGGAGCAGGCAGCGCCCGAGACGGTCGAGGAGACCTGGCCCGCAGAGGAAACGGGTGAAAAGATCACCTACATCGGCAATCTGAACAGCCACATTTTCCACCGCTCAGACTGCAAGAACCTTCCAGCGGAGAAAAACAGGATCACATTTGACTCCAGAGAGCAGGCCGAAGAGTACGGCTACACACCTTGCAGCAACTGCAATCCCTGATTATAGCACCGCACTCGTCCAGAGCGATTCCGCTCCGGACGGGTGCGTTCGTTTTTGCCTACCAGGCGCCCAAATAGCCAATGGTAACGGCGGAATTTTCAGAACCGGCCCGCATGCATTCGGGCATGGATTTCCCGGCAAGACGGGCAAGGAGGAAGCCTGCGATATAGCTGTCGCCTGCGCCGAGGGTATCGACGACCACACAGTCGATGGCGTCCTGGTGATAGAAGGTCTCGCCATCCCAGGCCATGCTGCCCTTGGGACCGCGCATCGCAACGACCACGGAGGGTCCCTTCGCGGCAATGCCGCGCATGATCTCCCGGAGCTGGGATTCATCGGCGGAGTCGTCGGAGAAAAAGGCGACGTCAACGTTCGGCAGAGCCGTCTGACAGACGGGGGCAAAGGGAAGATCGGCACAGTCAAAGGCGACGGGAACGCCCATTGCCTGAATACGCCCAAGTTCCTTTTCGCAGGTGCCCCAGACGGCGGAGACTGCAAAATCATGCTCTGCGATGAACGCAAAATCCTCCTCCCGCAGGGAGAAGTCCGTCATAGCACCGGCGTCATAGGAAACGAAGACGCGGTTGCCGTTTTCCATTCGGACGTGGGTATTGGGCGTGGGGCCGTCCAGGATTTGAACGTGGCTCACGTCCACGCCGCGCGATTCCAGCTCCATGCGGACAAGGGCGCCGTCCTCGTCGTTTCCGACGCCGCCGATAAAGGAGGCCTCGCCGCCCAGTCGGCGCGCATAGACGGCAAAATTGACCGGGTTTCCCCCGACAAATTTCAGATCCTGGCTGTCGTAGTAGTCCACACAGCTATCACCGATACAGGCAAGTCGATTCATACTCTGCGCCTCACTTCTCGTTTGTTTTTCAAGCAGACAACGTCAAAGATGAATAATTTTCGCTATTGTAACGCATGACCGGAGATTTGTCAATCCAAAAAATCACTCGCCGGCGCCGATTTCCGTGATTTCATCCTCCACCAGACCGTCGCGGGCGAGCATCTGCCGCATAACGGCAACGTCGGCGGAAATATCGACCAGGTCGGATTCAAACAGCTTTTCGATCTGACGCTCGCTGCCGGCGATCAGATCGTCCAATACGCTGCAGATTCCGGCGCGGGTTTTCGCCGCGTAGGCGGGATCAAAGCGACGGTCCTCGATCCGGGCATAGCTGCCCAGGGTTTTGAGCGCCGTGGGCAGATAGTAATTCAGAAACCGATCGATCTTCTCTTCTTTTTCCGGCGCCTGCTCCAGAATGCTGAACATGCGCCGCGTCTGCTCCTCCAGCCGGTCGATTTTTTCGGAGATTTCCCGGTCGGCAATTCGATCGTTTGCGTCCCGGATCTCACGCAGAAGCTGTTCGCTGCGGGAGACCGTCTTCGGCTCGCTTTTCGCTTCTTCCGGCCTGGGCGGGCTCGGCGGTTTTCTCTCCAGCTTCGGATCGTAATCGGTCAGCATCAGGGTATCCGTTCGATGATCGACCCAGCCCTTGGAATAGACGCCGAGGGAGATCAGCTCCGTCAGGTCCTTCTCGACCTGGTCGTGGTCGATCCCGGTCACGGAGCAGAACTCCGTCAGCGGGATACTGTCACGAACGGTATCGTGGCTGATATGGAGGTACTGGATGAAGCGCAGGCGCTTTTTTCGGTTACGGATACCGCGAACGACCAGAAGAACGGAAAGAAGAAGCGCGGGCAGGACCAGAAACGTTGCAAAGGGGTGATCCGCAGCATCCCCGGAAAAGAAGGCGGACAGGCCCGGGATCGCGCACGCCGCAAAAACAACGGATGAGATCAGCCACGGCTCGATGCTGCCGCCGGGTAGCTTATTGAGCATGCTTTTTTTCACGCCCGGCTTTCTGGCGTTCCGTTTGACTGCCGGCTTATTTTCCGACGAGGGCTTCTTCTCCGAAGCAGCCTTTTCCATCTTGCGACCCCCTTCCCCGTTTTTTTCTATTATAATTCAGATATACAGAAAATGCAACCGTTATTCTGCAAAAAAACGAATCCGCCAGAATCATCTTGCCATCCGGCGGATTCTATGTTAAGATACAATTAGCAGAATCGGAAGGAGGTTTTCTATGCCCCAATCTCAAGTTCAAACCGGCGAATGGACCCTGTCCGCCGACCGGGAAACGCTTCTGCTGCACAAATCCGATTTTCCGTTTGCCACTGCTCTGCGCCGGGAAAAGTCCTATTCCGTAAACCGCGGCACCGTGAAGGAGACCGTCCGCGAGGTCGAGCGTATTCCGCTGACCGAGGTATCCGCGGAGGAGGGTTCCGTCGTGCTCTCCGGCGGCGGTCACAGTCTGCGCGTCGTGCTCCGGACGGAGGACCTCGGCTTTCGTCTTTGTCTGACCGGAGAGGCCGGCTGGGCCTATGAATTTCGCCTGCCTGCCCTGAACGGAGAGGCCGTTTTCGGCGGGGGCGAACAATACCGGCAGGTCAATCTGCGCGGCGAGCAGGTCGTGAACCTGGTCTCCGAACACATTCAGGCGACCACCGTTCTTCAAAAAGCCCTTCTGCCGCGTGCGCTGTACCGGGAAAAGCCCCATGGAAAAATCGGCTCTTATGCGCCGATGCCTGTCTTTGTAACAGATCGGGGGCGGCTGATCCGCTTTGATGCAGACAGCGACGGCATCACCTTTTTCGGGCGCGACGCCTACGTCTTTACCTTCGACCGCTGTCCGCGCGAGCTTTTGCTGTTGAAGGCCGACCGCTTCGAGCCCCTGACCGCCGCGCTGACGAAGGAAGCGCCGAACCGCCAGTATCTGCCCGACTGGTGCATGGACGGCATGATCCTGGGCGTGCAGGGCGGGACGCAGACGGTTCTGGACAAGGCCTTTGCCATGCAGGACGCCGGCGCGAAGATCTCCGCCGTCTGGTGCCAGGACTGGTCCGGCGAGAACCGGACCGTGATGGGCAAACAGGTCTGGTGGAACTGGGAGGTTCACGAGGGCCTGTATCCCAATCTCCGCGAGGCGATCCGGCGGCTGAACGAACGCGGGATCAGATTCCTGGCCTATATCAATCCCTATCTGGTCAAGGACTGCCGCCTGTACGAACTGTGCAGAGATCGCGGCTGGCTGATCACACGCAAGGACGGGACCGTCTATCACATCAAGTCCACGACCTTTGACGCGGGCATGCTCGATCTGACGAATCCGGAGGTCGTGACCTTCATCAAGGATGAGCTGATCAAAAAGAACATGCTCGACCTCGGAATCTCCGGTTGGATGGCGGACTTCGGCGAGTATCTGCCTGTGGACTGCGTCCTGCACGACGGCGATCCCGCACTGCTTCACAACCGCTGGCCGGTCCTGTGGGCGAAGCTCAACCGCGAGGCCATCGAGGAAGCGGGAGCATCCGACGCCTTCTTCTTCATGCGCTCAGGCTATTTGGGGATCCAGACCTACGCCCCGATCCTCTGGAACGGCGACCAGCACACCGACTTCACGAAGGACTACGGAATGCCCTGCGTGATGCCGGCCAGCTTCTCGCTCGGCTTCTCCGGGGTCCCGCTGATCCACAGCGACGTTGGCGGTTTCTTTTCCTTCGGTAAACTAAAGCGAAACGACGAGCTGTTCATCCGCTGGATGGAGATGTGCGCCTTTTCCCTGCTCATGCGCAGTCACGAATCCCTGCGCCCCTGGGCAAACAGCCAGTTTGACGCGCCTGCCGTCAAGCCTCACACGGTTCGCCTGACCACGGTCCACACGCGGCTCAAGCCTTATCTTCTGCATCTGCTGGACCAGGCAAAGGACGGAACGCCCGCTCTGCGTCCCGATTTCTGGGCGGAAACAGACTTCTCCGCAAGCCGCGATCCCTACAGCTACTTCCTGGGCGACGACCTGTTCGTCTGTCCGGTCATCGAGCGTAAGGCTCAGCGGCGGAAGGTCTTTCTGCCAAAGGGCGATTGGGTCTACTTCTGGTCTGAGCGCGAGTACGCCGGCGGTCGGAATTATGACGTTCCCGCTCCTCTCGGAAGGCTCCCGGTCTTTTATCGCAAAAACAGCTCCTATGCAGACGTATTCCGCTATGCGGCAAGTAAACAGAAAGAAGCGTGAGTGATTATGCGTACAAAAGGTTCCTACATCTCCCGGACCAGCGGGATCGGGATCAAGGATAAGCTCGGCTATGCCTTCGGCGACCTGGCCTCCTGTTTGGTCTTCGGTCTGACGCAGAGCGTCCTGAACAAGTACTACACAGACGTTCTGGAGATCAGCGTTCTGCACGTGCTGATCATGACGGTCATCGCACGGATCTGGGACGCGATCAACGACCCGATCTGGGGACGGATCATCGACCGCGCCGGACGCAAGGCCGACGGACGCTACCGCCGCTGGATCAAATACTTTTCCCTGCCCGTGGCTCTGGCCGCCGTTCTGATGTTCCTTGACGTTCGCGGCTTTGCAAGCACCGGCAAGCTGGTCTGGATCTACGCGACCTATATCCTGTTCGGCATGCTCTATACCTGCATCAATATCCCCTACGGCTCCATGGCACAGGTCATCACCTCGGACGATAAGGAGCGCTCTTCCCTTTCGGTCTTCCGCTCCATCGGCTCCACCTTCGGCGCGATGCCTGCAATGGTCCTCGCTTCCGTCTGCTACGTGACGGTGGACGGCGCGAAGCGGATGGACTACACCCGCGTCTTCATCGGCGCATGCGTGATCGCGGTGCTTGCCGTGGTGTTCTATCTGCTCTGCTACCGCTGGACGAAGGAGCGCGTGATCTCCGATCCCGCGCCGAAGCAGAAGGGACAATCCGGGAAGGTCGTCAAGACCCTGCTCAAGAGCCGCCCGTTCCTTGCCGTCTCTCTGGCCTCCATGCTCTTCCTGGCGGCTCAGATGTTTGGACAGGGGTATAACACCTATCTGTTTGACCACTTCTTCCACAAGCCCGGTCTGACGATGCTCCCCACCGTCTTTCAGTATCTCCCCGTCGCTGTTGTGATGTTCTTCGCCACGAAGCTCGGCAACAAGTTCGGACGCCGTGAGGTCTGCTCCCTGGGCGTCCTGGTTGCGGCAGCATTTTATCTGATCCTGTTCTTCCTGGCGCTGTTCGGCGTCGTGAACGTCTGGCTTTATCTGCTTGCAAACCTGATGGCCGGTATCGGAACGGCCTTCCTCTTCCTCCTGGTCTGGGTGCTGGCGACCGACGCGATCGACTACAATAAGGTCAATTACGGCCTCAATGACGAAGCGACGAGCTACGCCTTCTATACCTTCATGCGGAAGCTCGGCCAGACCGTCGCGACGATCCTGATCAACGTTCCTCTGCTCCGAATCGGCTACAACGGCAGCCAGCTCAAGACCGAGGCGCTGAGCGATTCGGCGCTCAAGACCATGTACAACTACTCCGTCATGATCCCCGCCGTCCTGTTCCTCCTGGTCTGGGTCCTGCTCCGCTTCGTTTATCCGCTGAGCAAAAAGCGCGTAACCGAGCTCCAGGTACAGAAGGAGCGGCTGTTCGGCAAAGAATAAATCCGCATCAATAGACGTACGGTGCAGTCCGTTCGGGCTGCACCGTATTGCTTTACAGGTCGCTATTCAACGTTTTTCAGCGCTTCATCCAGCGGAATCCGCTTGATCCGGTGGAAATCGATCGCCGTAACCAGGGCGTAGCCGAGGATGACGAACAGGATCGCAAGCACGCCGCCGGACGGGCCGAGCAAAACGCAGAACTCCCCTTTTCGGACGGAAAAATTGACGCCGCGCAGGACCTCCTGCCGCGTCTCGCCGGAGCCGAAGCTCTGTTTCAATTCACTGATTTCAAGAAAATTCGTATCACGTTCCATTGGGTTTCCTCCCGTTTTATTTCTTTCAGACGATCACGCAGGCGGCGAGCAGCACGACCGCCATTACGATCAATAAAACAATCAAATCATCCATTTCGCGGTTCCTTTCCGCGCATAAACTTAGCTTCTGCTAACTGATCGATTAAACAAACGGCCTCCTAGGAAGCCTTGCAGTTAGTTTGCTCTAACTATATTCGCATTCTAACACCGCATTGCTCGTTTGTCATGATGCCCTGGCAAAGAAACCGTGGATTTATCACCGAAATCTTGTTCGAAAGCAAGAAAAACCCGCCCCGTCCGCAAATGCGGCAACGGAGCGGGCGCTCGTTACAAGGATCAGTGGATCGTATATACCAGCGGGGTTTCCGGCTGCCAACGATCCGTAAAGATCGGCTTCATATAGACGATGCGGTCTGTGGTGTCAAGATAATAGGTCTCGACGTGCGTCTGATCCTCGTTATACATGGAATCAAAGTTCGTATTGAGACTGCGGCCTGCCTTGTCGTAAAATGAGATGGGCCATGCATGATCGCCAAAGATGGAATCCGTCTCCACCAGGAAGGAAACAACAGACTGATTTCCTTCGATCTTCCGGCCTGCAAAGCTGTAACCGGGAAATGTCGTTTCACTCTCTCCTGTTTCCAGATCCAACGGGATCCATACGCTCTTGTCCCGCAGCTTTGCGCCGAATACAACCAGCTTGAATGAATCTGCCTCGTAGAAATACGGGCTTTCGGCATAGTAGGTTAAAGCGGAGTCAGTATTATCTTCCCCCTGGCTGATGAGTCCGGAGCTTCCGGCAGAGAACTGCTTGCCGTCTTCCGTCTCAAAACAGAACTGTAATTGATCCAACCAGGAGGTGTTGTCTGCGTCCTCCTCCAGATGCAGGGTGATATGCGTCGGATAAATCTCCAACTGCTTCAGCGTGAACCTCTGACCGGAAAGCTCCACCGGTTGATCGAGCACCCAAGTTTTCGCAGGGGCGATCATTGTCGTGTCCACGTGGAGCGGGAAGTCAAAGCGGACCAACTCCAGATCCGGATCGTCGCAATCCATAACCTGAAGGCGAAAGGTCAGATGCTCCGGGGTCTGCGTCATAAAGACGGCCGCGTGCATGAGATCACCCTCGGACTCCTGCGACAGATTGGAAACGCCGAAATAAGAGACGTCGGGATCCAGAATAACCGACGGGATCGTCGAGACGCTGTCCGGCTCCTCTGTCTCCAGCCGATAGAACACGTGGAGCTGCTGGTCATCTACGATCAGATATTCCACCGTGACAGTCACACCGTTTTTTGTCTGGCTCTGCCCGTCGAGCTGAACGTAGTCATTCTGCACGGCAGCTTCCAGCGAGGGGGAAAAGCGCACAGCGCGGACAAGATCGGTCAGGACCGGAATGCGGCTCAGCGCAGAGGCCACCGGCGTGGACAGATTAACAAGGGCTACGAAGACGGCAAAAACGGCGGCAAGTCCGATCAGCGGACGAATCATGTAACGTTTTCTGGCGCGTCGGCGTTCCGCCTTCCGAAGAGAGGCGTTCAGGCTGGGGGATTCCTCCTCCAGTGCGCGGGTCAAAGCCTTGAATTCATCGTTTCGATTCATTGATTTTCCTCCTCTCCAAGCTCCAAACGAAGGAGCTTCAACGCTCTTCTCTGCTGCGAAGCGACAGTTCCCTGCGGCAGATGCAGGACCTCCGCAGTTTGCGCTACGGTCAGCTCTGAAAAGAATCGAAGCGTAATGACGTCCTTCAAATCGCGTGGAAGCTTCTGCAAGGCCTCACGGAGCGGGAGACTGTCATATTCTTCTGCCGAAGCCTCCGGCGCCTCCTCGATCGGAACCAGGCGCTTCTGCCTGCGAAGCTCGTTATAGCATTCGTTCATGACGATCCGCGTCATCCACGTGTCGAACAGGGACGGATCACGCAGCTTTCGATGGGAGCAAAGTCCTTTATATACCGCCTCATCCAGGACGTCCATCGCCTGCGAGTGACTGCCCATGAGCAGGATCGCAGTCTTGTAAAGCCTGGTTCGCAGGCCTTCCACACGCAGGGCATATTCTTCATTGGTCAAGCCTCATCTCCCCTTTCATCCATTAGACGCACAAGAACGGCTTTTTTATTTCGAGCAGAAAAAGATTTTCGTTAAGCTGTACCTGCCCATAGAAGTGCGCAGGGGACGATGGCCCGTTCGGGCTGCATCGTCCCCTGCAGCATGTAATTCATGACGCTATCGTCAATACCGCTCCACCGGGAAGCGGAAGAACTCGGCCAGGGCTTCGAGGGTTTTGGCGTGGCGGCCTCGGAGGACGGCGAAGTGCGGCTCGAAGCCGGACCTGACGCTATCCTCAACAATGGCGCGGACCGGGTTGTCGGTTTTGACTACGACAGAGGTTCCCGTGAACTGTTTCGGCTTGTCCAGGATCTCGCCCTCGGCCAGGAAGAAGCGGAAGCTTCCGTCGGGCTCGCGGCCGATGCGGAAGATCGTGGCCGTCGGGAAGGCCTCGCAGCCGAAGTCCATCGCCGGGCCGATCTTTCGGTTCGGGTGAACGCCGACGGTCGCCCCGGTGTCTTTCCGCGCCAGCGAACAGGCCGCCGCGCCGCAGTGCCAGAAGGTCAGGGTGTTTTCGTCCTCATTCAGGGAAACCGGGTCGCCGAAGAAGGTCGGCTGACCGGAGAGCTGCATGCCGATCCACATGGACAGAGCGCCGTAGACGTCCGCCTCGCAGGCAGCGGCAACGCCGTCGTCATTGAGCATGGAAAGAACGGTGCAGACCGGCGTTCCGTAGGCCGTGAAGAAATCCGGCCAGCAGCGGGAGGCCAGCGCGCCGATGCCCTGCTCCCGCACGTATTCCGAATAGGCGCGGTAGAGCCGTGCATGACCGAGGCGGTTGACCTCCGGCGTGTGCGAAAAGCCGCAGGTGACGCAGGCGGTCTTTTGCAGAGCGTCGGCGCAGTCCTCGTCAGAATAAGCCTTCGCCCGCTCGATCAGCTCCCTGGCCTCGATCGCAGCAAGCTCGACGCCGAAGACGCTCATCAGCTCAGCGTCCAGAGCGCGGCCAAAGCCGAAGCCCTGGGGCGTATGACCCACGGCGGCCATCCGAAGACTCTTCATGTCCGTCTTGACCCGGGCGGCCTCGATCGCACACAGGAGGGTATTTACTGCAGTCGGCTCGTTCGGCGCACCGTAGACGTAGACGAAGGGCCTGTCGTCAAAGGCACGAAGTGCGTTGGCGGCGGAATAGGCTCCGGTCAGCGAGTTCAGACGCAGACGGCCGCCGTCGATGACGGGCTCGCGCAGGGTCCAGAGGATGACCGGACAGTCGAAGCGGCGCAGGACCTCGGACATATAGGCCGCGTTTGCAAAGGTCAGATTCTGGAAGACGATCAGATCGGGGTGCAAGGGCTCGAGATAGGCGCGGAGCTGATCGACGGACAGCAGCATCTCTGCGGGAAAAACGAAGCCGTTGTCAATCGTTTGCAGAAGCTCCTTCGATTGGGCAAACGCATCCTCAGCGCTGGGCATATGAAAAGTCGGCACGCCGACCGGAACGTAAACGGGCGTAAAGAGTTTCATATTTATCCTCCTTTTGTTTCTTGGGTTATCATAACCCGCGCAAGTCTGCTTGTCAATCGTTTTTCCGCGCAATAAGGTCATGATGGAGCTCGGAATGCCGGATTTTCTATTGACTTTCACTCCGGAATTGGCTAAACTGGTTCATAGACATAACGATGGAGGAAATCGAATTGGATCAAAATCTAAAACTGATTGCCCGGGATATTCGCTGTGACGTCATTCAGGCGATCGGGCACCTGGGCGTCGGTCACATCGGCGGCTGTCTTTCTGTGGTCGAGCTGCTGACCGTCCTTTACTTTGAGGCCATGCGGATCGACCCGAAGAACCCGAAGCTCGAGGGACGGGACCGCTTCATCTGCTCCAAGGGCCACGCGGGTCCCGCCGTCTATGCGGCGCTGGCGAACCGGGGCTTTTTTGACAAGTCGATGCTGCTGACCCTGAACCAGGGCGGCACGAACCTGCCCAGCCACTGCGACATGAACCGGACCCCCGGCGTCGATATGACGACAGGCTCCCTCGGACAGGGCTTTTCCTGCGCCGTTGGCGCGGCTCTGGGCTCCAAGCTGGCAAAGGACGGGGCCACTGTCTATACCCTGATCGGCGACGGCGAAAGCCAGGAAGGCCAGATCTGGGAGGCGGCGATGTTTGCTTCCGCCAAGCATCTGGATAACCTGATTGGATTCACCGACTACAACAAGCTCCAGATCGACGGCACGGTTGCCGAGGTCAACGACGTTGCTCCGCTCAACGAGAAATGGGCCGCCTTCGGCTGGAACGTGATCGACGTGGCGAACGGCAACGACCTGTGCGAGGTATCCGACGCGGTTCGCCGGGCGAAGGTAAACCGGGGCAGCGGAAAACCGACGATGGTCATTCTGCACACGAAGAAGGGCTGCGGGATGAAATGGGCTGAGGACTTGGGCCCGGCCAACCACAACGTCAAGGTGCCGGCGGAGGTCGCAGAGGCGGCAATCCGCGCCCTGAGAGAGGAGGCCCTGTAATGCAGATGCGTGAAGGATACGCCGAAGCCTTGGGCGAGCTGATGGAACGCGATGCGCGCGTGGTCTTATTGGACGCCGACCTGGGCAAGGCCAGCGGGACCCTCGGTCTGCGCAAGCGTTTCCCCGATCGGATCTTTGACTGCGGCGTAGCGGAACAGAATATGGCCTCAATCGCAGCCGGTCTGGCCAGCTACGGCTTCAAGCCCTGGATCGAGAGCTTTACCCCCTTTGCCTCCCGGCGGATTTGCGACCAGATCGCGATCTCAATCTGCTATGCGGGAATGAACGTGAAGATCATGGGCTCCGACCCCGGCATCACCGCCGAGCTCAACGGCGGCACCCACATGAGCATGGAGGATATCGGCGTTCTGCGCTCGATTCCCGGCATCGTGATTTTCGAGCCTGTGGACGCAGTCCAGCTCCGCGCAGCCATGCCCGTGCTGGACGCATACGAGGGTCCGGTCTATCTGCGCCTTGCAAGAGGCGAACAGCCCGCGATCTTCCCGGCGGATTATCAATTCGATCTCTTCCGGGCCGACGTTCTGCGTGAGGGTTCCGACCTGTCAATCTTTGTCAGCGGCATCCAGACCCGCGACTGTCTGGACGCGGCGGCGGAGCTGGCCGAAAGCGGGATCTCCTGCGAGGTCGTAAACGTCCACACGATCAAGCCGATCGACCGCGAGACCGTTATCGCCTCCGCTCGAAAGACCGGCTCCGTGCTGACGGTGGAAAATCACAACGTGATCGGCGGTCTGCGCTCCGCCGTGCTGGAAGCGCTTGCGCTGGAACGAATTCCGGTCCGCGCCGTCGGCGTAGAGGACCGCTTTGGCGAGGTTGGAAAGCTCCCCTATCTGCGCAAGGCGATGGGGCTGACGAAGGAACACGTGATCGAGGCCGCGAAGGAAGCGGTACGAACGAAATACGAGGAGAATGTACAATGAAGCTTGCAATCGGAAGCGATAAATCCGGCTTTGCCGTCAAGGAGGCCGTCAAGGCCTATCTGTCCGGTACCGAACACGAAGTGGACGATCTCGGCACCGTCGATCTGGAGGCGGTTCATCCCTATTACCAGGTGGCAAGCGAGGTTGCGCCCCGGATTCAGGACGGAACCTATGACCGGGCCATCCTGATCTGCGGCACCGGCGCGGGGATGAGCATCGTCGCCAATAAATTCAAGGGCGTCTATGCCGTCGCCTGCGAGAGCCTCTACGCCGCCAAGATGGCGCGCGCCATCAACAACGCGAACGTCCTTTGTCTGGGCGGCTGGATCGTCGGACCGGAAATGGCCGTTGAGCTGGTCAAGGCCTTCCTGACGACCGACTGGTGCCAGGATCTGGAGCCCTGGCGGGCCGAAAATATGCACAAATTCGCCGCAAAGGTCCGGGAAATCGAGGACGGCGTCTATGGGGCTTGAGTTCTTCTACAGTCAGCCGGTCCGCATTTGGTTCGGCGCCGGTCAGTTTGAACGGCTTGAAGAAGTCCTGGCAGAGCTTGGCCTGAAGCGCTGCATCGCCGTCTGCGACCCTTTTTTAAAGGGCAGGCTGGAAGCCCTTTCCGCCCGGATCGGCGCGATCTGTTCCGTTTTCTCCGGTGTGGAGGAAAACCCCCAGCTTTCGGGCGTTGAAGCTGTGATCCGTCTGATCCGGGAGACCGGAGCCGACGGTGTGATCGGCGTCGGCGGCGGCAGCACGATGGACACCGCCAAATTCGCCGCAGCCGCTGCAAGTGCCGATGGGGAAGCCATCGACTGCTTCCGCGGCGCCTGCCCCTTCCCTGCCGCACATATTCCGGTCCTGACCGTTCCCACGACCGCCGGAACCGGGAGCGAGGTCACGCAGGTCTCCGTGATCAGCCACGGCAGGGAGAAGAAAACGATCAACAACCCCGCCTTCATGCCGAAGGCGGCTGTCGTCGATCCCCTGCTGACCCTCTCCGTGCCGAAGCGAACGACGATGAACACCGGCCTGGACGCGCTTGCGCATGCCCTGGAGGGCTATTGGAGCGTCAACCACCAGCCGATCTCCGACCAGATGGCAAAGGAGGCCGTGCGCCTCGTTCTGAACAATCTGGAACAGGCCTGGCGCGACGGCGGCGATCCGGAGGCACGGACGAATCTTTCGCTTGCCGCCCTGTTCGGCGGTCTGGCCTTTGCGCTGCCCAAGACGGCCGGCTCCCACGCCTGCTCCTATCCCCTGTCCGAGGATTACGGTCTGCCCCACGGTGAGGCCTGCGCCTTCACCCTGGACAGCTTCGTCCGGATCAACGCTGACGCGCGTCTGGAGGCTCTCTGCCGAAGCGCGGGTCTGTCCGGGACCGATGAGCTTGCCGAACGGATCTCCGCGCTCAAGCGGCTGGGCGGTCTGCGGACGCGGCTCTCCGACCTCGGCGAAGTCGATCTGGACAAGCTGGCGCACGACGCCGCAGTCCATCCCCTGATGCAAAACAACCCCGTCCGGATGGACGAGACCGCACTGCGTCGGATGTTTGAAGCGCTGGCATGAAGCAGTCGAAAAACGCCGCTATGATGCTGGCAATGGTGGTTGCCTGGTCGGTCTTCTATACGGTATCGAAGGTCACGGTGGACGCCACCGGCTCCGTCTTTGCCGCCGGTTTTCTGCTGCGCGTCGCCGCCTTGATCTTTCTGACGGTCCAGCTCCTCGTTGACGGAAACTTCAAGCTGTTGTTCCATCCCGGAAAGGCCGCATGGATTCTGGTTTTGATCGGCGTTTTCGGTTTTCTGCTGGATCTGTTTGCCAATCTCGGCTACGCGGGCGGCTCGCTCAGCACCGGCACGGCCCTGCTCAAGACGGACGTTCTGATGGTGAATCTGATCACGGTGCTCGTCTATCGCAAAAAGCTCTACGGAACGGACTGGCTCGGTACGGCGGTGATGCTGGTCGGCGTATTGCTGGTGCTTGGGATCGACTTTTCCGGCTTCTCTCTGCATCTGACCGATCTGTTTTTCCTCGCCAGCGCCGCCTGCGTGACTGCCAACGCTTTTCTGATCAAGGCCGCGCAGGACAAGTACGGCAAGAACACAGACGAGATCTCCTATTACAACAACTTTGTCGTTCTGATTCTCTTTGGTCTGTTCACCCTGCTCCGGGGAGACCTGAACGGCCTGAACGCCAGAGTCGGCTCCGGCTTCTGGCCGCTGGTCCTGCTGGGCGGTTTCGCCCAGGCCGGTATCTATTTCTTCTATTACCGGAATCTGAAACGAAACGAGGTCTGGGTGGTCAAGCTCTGGCTGCTCGGCATGCCGATCGTCAGCTCTCTGATCGGCGCGGTCTTTCTGCACGAGCGGCTCACGCTCTGGAAGATCGTGGGAATCGCGGTCGTCCTGCTCGGCGCGGGGATCATCCTCTTACGCGGCAGACTGAACGCAAGGCGAAACGGCGGAGCCGAATCATAAACCGTACCGGGTGCGAAAACAAGCGTTTTCGCACCCGGTACGATTTTTATGAAAAGAAGGATCGAATCGCTTCCGTCACCTGATCGAGGTGTCTGTCGTAGCAGTGGGTATCGCCCTCGATGGGTACGAGGGTGCAGTTCCGGTAAAGCGCGGCTGTCTGCTCGCCCCAACGGAACGGGACCGTGGCGTCGGCTGTGCCGTGGATCAGAAGCACCGGACCGTTGAAGCTCCGTGCCGCCGCATCGGCGTCGATCGTCTGAGCGGAGCGGATATAATTGCCGTCCAGGATCCGCTGCGGACCGAGGTGGATCTCATCCGGGACGTTGGCCGGGTCAAAGACGCCGCCGAGGATCGAACCCATTCGCGCCCCATCCGGGATCATATAGGCCGGAGAGAGCAGGATCAGGCCGTCCACACGGTCACGCCTGCAAGAGCCTGCCAGCATCGCGGTCAGACCGCCCTGTGAATGTCCGCCAAGCCACAGCTCCGAAACAAAGTCCAGACCGGCGGCGTAGTCGATCGCGGTCACTGCGTTGGAGACCCATTTGGGGATCGTGTGGTCCCGGAACGAGCCGCCGCTTTGCCCGTGACCGTAAAGATCGAGGCGAAGCGTGGCAAAGCCGCAATCACGCAGAGACCGGCAGACCGCAAGGATATGCCGCTCCTCCTTATTCCCGGTGAAGCCGTGGAGGATCACGGCGAGCGGTTGTTTCTCCGGCGCTTCGGCAGGCCGCTCCAGAACACAGTCCAGATGAACGCCTTGATCAAAAAGAGAAACGCGCATCAAAAGCTCCTTCCTTCGGCTACAGTACGCCGAACAGCTCCAGGATCACGCGGATCAGAAGCAAAGACAGGACGACCAGAATGACGGGACGGACGATTTTAGAACCGTTTTTGATCGCTAGTCCCGAGCCGACGTAATGCCCGGCGATTGAGAAGCAGGCTGCGATCAGGCCGATCCAGATCAGAACCTTTCCCGCCAGAAGCGAGGTCGTCAGAGCGGCAAGATTCGATGAGAAGTTGGCAACCTTCACGTTTCCGGAGGCTGTGCGAACGTCCAGCTTAGCAAGGGTACAATAGGCCAGCAGCAGGAAGGTCCCGGTGCCTGGGCCGTAGAAGCCGTCATAGACGCCGATCAGAAACGTACTGATCCAAACGATGGCGCGGCGCTTCCTCACTGCCATCTCCCCTTCCGTCTCCGGCAGAGATTTCTGGCGCAGCAGGATCAGAGCGGACACAGGAAGGACGACGACGAGGACGTATTTCAGGATCCGTTCGTCCACGGCAAGCTGGATCTTCGTTCCGAAGAATGCGCCGGCCATTGCAAGCAGAGCCGAGGGAATGGCCAGCCCCCAGTTGACGTAGCCTTTCTTCAGATATCGGGTTGTAGAGACCGCTGTGCCGATACAGGAGGACATCTTGTTCGTGCCGAGGGCAAAGTGCGTGGGCAAGCCGGAGAGCAGGTAGATCGGAACCGAGATGATCCCTCCCCCGCCGCCGATGGCGTCCACAAAGCCCGCCGCAAAAACACCGACCCCGATGATCAGCACGACCCAGATCGGATAACCGGAAATCACGGCTTGATCTCCAGATACAGGCTGCGGTAAAGCATTGCGCTGCGTTCCCAGGAGACGTCCTTTTCCATATCCCGGACGACCATTTCATCCCAGCGGGCGCGTTCGGTAAAGAACAGCGTTTTTGCGCGGTTGATCGCGTCGAGCAGAAGGCCGGATTCATAGCGGTCAAAGGTGAAGCCGTTCCCTTCGCCGGTATAGGTGTTAAAGGGCTGAACGGTATCCTTGAGGCCGCCGGTCTCGCGGACGACGGGGACGGTGCCGTAGCGCATGGCGATAAGCTGGGTCAGACCGCAGGGCTCAAACAGGGACGGGACCAGAAGCGCGTCAGCGGCTGCATAGATCCGGTGCGCGCGGGTTTCATCATACATGATGTTGGAGCAGACGCTGCCGCGATAGTTGTTTTCAAACCAGCGGAAGGAATCCTCATAGCGCTGATCGCCGGTGCCGAGGACGACGAACTGCGTGTTGCCGTCGAGCATCTGCGGAAGGATCGAATTGACGAGATCCAGACCCTTCTGATCGGTCAGCCGGGAGATCAGACCGATCATCATCTTTCCCTCGTTGACCTCCAGACCGAGCTCCTCCTGCAGCGCACGCTTGTTTGCCCGCTTCTGCGCAACGGCATTGGAGCAGGAATAGTTTGCAGGGATCAGGGCGTCGGACGCGGGGTCCCAGAGCGTCGTCTCGATGCCGTTGACGATGCCGCTGAGCTTCCCGCTGTGATAGCGGAGATGCGCGTCAAGTCCGTCTCCGTAGAACGGATCCTGGATCTCCCAGGCATAGGTCTGGCTGACCGTGGTGACGCGGTCCGCGTAGGCGATTCCGCCCTTGAGCAGATTGGCGTCCTGGTCGCCCTGCTTGAGCGCGCCCATCTCAAAGACGGAATCGGGCAGGCCGGTCCAGTATTGGATCGTCGGGACGTTGTAGACGCCCTGGAAGCGAAGATTATGGATCGTCAGGATCGTTCTGGCGGAGGCAACCGGCGTATCGGCAAAGAGGGTGCGCAGATAGACCGGAACCAGCGCCGCCTGCCAGTCGTGAACGTGGATCACGTCGGGGATCCAGTTCATATAGTTCAGCGCAGCCAGAGCGGCCTTGGAGAAATAGCAGAACCGGGGAATATCGTCGATCAGGTTCGTATACGGGTTGCCCGTGGAGAAGAACTCGTCGTTTTCAATGAAGTCATAGACGACGCCGTCCCAAACGTATTCCATGATACCGACGTGGAAGGCCCGTCCGTCCGCGCAGAGGTCCATGCGGAAGGTCCCGCGCCAGACCATCTTCTCGTGGAACTGCTGCGGAATGCAGCGATACTTGGGGAGAATCACCTTGACGTCGCAGTTGAGTCGGGAAAGCGCTTTGGGCAGGGCGTACATGACGTCGCCAAGTCCGCCTGTCTTGACGAAGGGGTAACACTCGGAGCCGATGAAGGCCACGCTTCTGCGGGGCTGGGGCAGCTCGGGAGCCTGCTCCGCTGCGACGGGTATGGGTTCGGCGGCGGGCGCCTTCTTCGCGGCAGCCTTGCGGGACGGCCGCTTTGCGGCAGGCGTCTTCTTCGGCTCGGCAGTGGCGTTTTCAGCAGTCTTTTCCTTCGGCTCTGCGGCCTTTTTTGCGCTCGTTCTGCGCGCCGTTCTCTTTGCAGGCTTTTCTGCCTCGTTCTTATCGGTAAGGACGGAACGCTCGTTCAGGGGCTTATCATCCGTCGTTTTTTCTTTTTTTGTTTTCTGATTCGGCATAATCGGGAATCTCCTTTCGAAAGATCCAATCGTTCTGTTATGGGGATTGCTGCATATTATAGTGTAAAATTTCGAATTGTCAAGCTGTTCGTTTTTTCCAGTTTTCCCGGTTTTCGTAAAATAATCGGCATATTCGTGCAGAAAAACGAAGTTTTTCCGTCAGACTGCACGAATATGCCGCGGTAACTTATACGCTCTTTGCCCGAATCAGAGAATCTCTGTGACCTCTCCCATGATGAGAGAATGCGGCTCGATCCCGTTCTGGTAGATCCGCTTGGCGGCCTCGGGAACGGAGTCGTAGTCCAGCTCGTGCATATAGAGCTTTTTCAGGACGAAGGTCTGCTCTGCTTCGGCAAAGGTCATGCCGCCCTGCACAGGCTTCGGCGTCAGTCCGGCTTCCGCGATCTTATCGCAGTCGCGGCCGGAGAGCGTTCCCATCTTACTCAGGGCTTCGCGGCAGTGCGCGGGAAAGAAGGATACCGTGAAGGTATCGTTCTCCTTCAGAAAACGCCAGGTGTAGCGGTCCGGGCGCACGTAGACGGAGACGACCGGTTTATTCCAGATCGTACCCATCGAGCCCCAGGAGATCGTCATGCTGTTATAATGCTCGGGCGTGCCGGCGGTGACCAGAGCCCAGTCAGAGTTGAAGCGTTCAAAGGGATTGATGCGGATTTCCTGCATAGTCAAACTGTCCTTTCCGTTCAAATCAACTTACAGATACCAGATTTTACAGACGATCGCCGTTCCGGTTTCCCCTGCAGCGTGCAGATGCATGGCTTCCGGCTCCCGTTCAAGGACGGCTTCCCCGCCGCACAGCGCGATCTCTTCGGAACCGTTTTGTACCAGGATCGAACCGGATGCGCAGAAGACGAGAATTGCAGCGTACGACCTGCCCTCAGGCGTCCGTCTGCCGGAGGCGATCAGCTTTGAGCCGCTGTGCAGGATCGAAGCGTCCATGCTTCCGTCCACGGCTTGCTTTCGGAGCATCAGATTGAAGTCCGTGCAGCGTCCGCGGCTGCGGGTCGCAGCGCCGCCGTCAAAGCGGTGTACCTCGTAAGGACGCAGATGAAGCCATGCGGCATCGTCATGGGAAAGGTCAATCTCTCCCTGCAGGGTGGTGATCAGACGATCGTAATCCGGAAGCGGGGTAAAATCCGAGGCTTCAAGCTCCACGGTGGCGGAGCTGATTCTCCATAGAAACGCACGCTCGGCGTAGGACGCGCCGTCCGGCGCGATGGCAAGTTGAGTGGTTTTGCCGCCCGACCAGGTGGTGGTCACGAAATCGGGCGAGGTCAGCTTCAGCATATTCGCGCCCCCGGCGGATTATTCCGCGATCAGGGTGCCGACGGGACCGGTGACCAGATGGGTGCTGTAGAAGGCTTCTCCGGCCCGCTCCAGATACTCGAGGTCGCGGACGCCTGCGGTCTCAAACGCGCTGTGCATGGCAAGCTGGGCAAGACCGAGATCAACGGTGTTCATGGAGACGTGCGCCATCGCAATATTGCCGAGCGTGCTGCCGCCTGCGGCGTCGGAGCGGTTGGCAAAGTACTGCAGAGGCACGCCCGCCTTCTCGCAGATCCCCTTGAACAGAGCCACGGAGACGGCGTCGCTGGTATACTTTTGACCTGCGTGGGCCTTGACCACGATGCCCTCGTTCATGTAGGTGCAGTTGATGGCGTCGGTCTTTTCGGGGTGGTTGGGATGAACGGCGTGGGCGTTGTCGCAGGAGAGCATGAAGCTCCGGGCCGTCATGCACCGGTAATCCTCGTCGTCCATGCCAAGGCCGCGGACGATTCGATAGAGCACGTCGGACAGGAAGGTGGAATCCGCGCCCTGCTTGGTGCCGGAGCCGACCTCCTCATTGTCAAAGCAGGCGTAGACCTGGATGGACTTCTCATTGCTGCCGCGCAGGAAGCCGCGCAGATTACCGTAGGCGCATTCCAGATCGTCCAGACGACCGGCGGAGACGAACTCCCGGTTCATGCCCCAGACGGTGGGCTCGGTGCGGCTGTAAAGATAGAGGTCCGTGCCGAGCAGATCCTCGACCGCGCAGCCGGCTTCCGCAGCGACCAGCTTCTTGAAATCGCCGGTCTTCATCTCGCCGGAGCCGATCAGGGGCAGCATGTCCACCTGCTTGTTGTAGGAGAGTCCGTCGTTGGCCTGACGGTTCATGTGGATGGCGACGTTCGGGATCAGGACCAGATCGCGGTCAAAGTTGATCAGCCGGGATTCGAAGGTTTCCCGCTCCCCTTCCTGCTTGCGGACGAGAACGCGGCCTGCAATGGAAAGCGGACGGTCCAGCCAGGTGGAGCAGAGCATACCGCCGTAGCCCTCGGTGTTGAGCTGCATATAGTGGTCGCGAACGCGAAGCTCGGCGTTTTCCTTGATTTTGAAGCAGGGAGAGTCGCTGTGCGAGGCCGTAACCATGAAGCCGGCGTCGGACAGATCGGTACCGACGCGGAAGGCGATGATGCTGGAGCCGTTGCGCGTGGTGAAATAGCGGCCGCCGGGGCGGACGGTCCAACGGTTCGTCTCGGCCAGCTCCTCAAAGCCTTCGTCGAGAAGCATCTGCTTGAGATTTGCGACGGCGTGGAAGGCAGAGGGGCTCTTTTTCAGGAATTCCATCAGGCCGTGAATGGATTCATTTGTCTGTGTCATGGGTTTATCCTCCTTGGTTTCAGACCCGGGCTTGAAATACGGTCCGGTATTCTCTTGATTCATTTTAGCACGGCGGCGCGGCGTTTGCAAGCCCTTCTCTTACGAAAAGGTATAATACGGACAAAATCGCATATTCTGAAATCGGGTGATGAAAATGAAGAAAACTGCATGGAAGGCCTATGTCGGATGGATCCTCGGAACGGAGGCTGTCGGAGCGCTTGCGGGCTTTCTGACCCGCGAGGGTACGGAGCTCTACAAGACCACGATCCAAAAGCCGCCGCTCTCCCCTCCGGCCATCGTATTTCCGATCGTCTGGTCCGTGCTCTACGCGTTGATGGGCGTCGGCGCGGCCAGGATCTGGCTGAGGCCGAAAAGCAGCGCCAGACAGAAAGCGCTTGGCTTCTATCTGGCGCAGTTGGGCTTTAACTTTGGTTGGAGCCTGATCTTTTTCAACGCGCAGAACTTCGGTCTGGCTTTCGTCTGGCTTGGCGTTCTGCTTGCGCTGATCGTGTGGATGATCGCCTATTTTGCAAAGGTGGATCGGCCTGCGGCCTGGCTCCAGCTTCCCTACGCCCTGTGGGTGACCTTTGCGGGGTATCTGAACTACGGCGTATGGATGCTGAATCGGTAGGGTCATTGGGCGAACTGGCTGTTGTATAGCTTCGCGTAGAAGCCGTCCTGCGAAAGCAGGGTCTCGTGCGTCCCGATCTCGATGACCCTGCCCCGGTTCATGACGAGGATCCGATCTGCGTCCCGGATCGTGCTCAGACGGTGGGCCACGATGAAGCTGGTCCTGCCCTGCATCATCGTCGAAAAGGCCTTCTGGATGTTGATTTCGGTTCTCGTATCAATGGAGGAGGTCGCCTCATCCAGAATCAGCATGGGCGGCAGACAGAGCATCACGCGGGCAATGCACAGAAGCTGCTTCTGCCCCTGGGAAAGGGAACCGCCGTCTTCCCCGATGACGGTGTCAAGCCCCTGCGGCAGGCGGCGGATAAAGCTCCATGCATGCGCCTGCTTGCAGGCGGCAATGATCTCATCGTCGCTTGCGTCCGGTTTTCCGAGAATCAGATTCTCACGGATCGTGCCGGACCGGAGCCAGGTTTCCTGCAGCACCATTCCGTAGCTGGCGCGAAGACTTTCCCGCGTCAGATCGCGCACGTCGGTTCCGTCCACCGAGATCGAACCGCCGTCCGCGTCGTAAAACCGCATCAGAAGGTTGATCAGCGTCGTCTTGCCGCAGCCGGTCGGTCCCACGATGGCGATTCGCTGACCGGACTGAACCGTGAGATCCAGGTCCTCGATCAGGGATTGGGCGGGATCGTAGGAGAACCGCACGTCCCGCAGGGAAACGCAGCCCTTGCAGTCCGTCAAAACCTTCGCATCCGGGCGGTCAGGCTGCTCGGATGTTTCTTCCAGCAGGGCAAAAATGCGGCCTGCACAGGCAAGCGCGTTCTGAAATTCCGTAATGACGCCGCTGATCTCGTTGAAGGGCTTGGTGTATTGATTGGCATAGGAGAGCAGCGCCGAAAGCGCGCCGACGGTAAAGACCGAGGCCGTTCCTGCTGTGGAAACGCAGAGCAGAGCGCCGGTCAGCACCACGACGGCATAGACGACGCTGTTGACAAAGCGGGTCACCGGGTTCGTCAGCGAAGAAAAGAACACGGCCTTGCGGGAAACCGTTTGCAGGGTTTCGTTCAGACGGTCAAAGTCCTCTACGCTCCGCGCCTCTCGTCCGAAGGCCTTGACGAGCTTCTGACTGCCGAGCATCTCGTCGAGGAAGGCGGTCTGATCGGCGCGGGCCTCACTCTGCTCCAGGAAGAAGCGATGGGTGTGCGAGGCAATAAACCTTGCCGCAACAAAGCTCAAGGGGGTCAGCACGACCACGGCCAGAGCAATCAGCGGCCGGATCGAGATCATAAACGCAAGGGTGCCGAGGATCGTGACGACTCCGGTAAAGAGCTGGGTAAAGCCAAGCAGAAGGCCGTCTGCAAACTGATCGACGTCAGCGATCAGCCGGCTGACGATCTCTCCGACCGGGTGATTGTCCAGATAACGGAAGGGCAGGATCTGGAGCTTGGCAAAGGCTTGGGCGCGAACGTCATGTACCACCTGATAAGTCACCCGGTTGTTCATCGCCCCGTATGCCCACTGGCAGAGGGCGGTCACGCCGACGACGGCGGCGATCCGCAGCATCCAGTCGGCGATCCACCGGAAGTCCACCTGCCCCGGCCCAAGGATGCAGTCGATGATCCGGCCCACGCAGATCGGGACGTAGAGCGATCCTGCAACCGAGACGGCGGAAAACAGAACGGAGAGGGCGATCCATATGCGATAAGGCCGAAGCAGGGCCAGTATCTTACGAAGCGTACCCTTCGGCGCTTTCTTGTTATCTTGCCGTTTCATCCTGCCCCTCCTTTCGGAACTGGGAATCGTAGATCTCCCGGTACACCGGACAGGACCGCAGAAGCTCGTCATGCGTTCCGAGCCCGACTGCTTTGCCGTCGTCCAGAACGAGGATCTGATCGGCGCTCCGCACCGTGGAGGTCCGCTGGGAGACCAGGAAAACGGTCGGATCATAGTCCAGACTGCGCAGCGCCTTCCGCAGAGCTGCGTCCGTGGCAAAGTCCAGAGCAGAGGCGCTGTCGTCCAGAATCAGGATCTCGGGGCGGCGAACCAGAGCGCGGGCGATCGTGAGCCGCTGGCGCTGTCCGCCGGAGAGGTTTCGCCCGAACTGCTCCACAACTCCATCCAGACCGCCTTTGGCGGCAAGCACGTCCGAGGCCTGGGCAAGGCTTGCGGCGGTCAGAAGCTCGTCATCGGAGGCCGCTTCGTTTCCCCAGAGCAGGTTTTCGCGGATCGTCCCGTGGAACAGGACGGCCTTCTGCGGCACGAAGCCGATCTTCCTGCGCAGAGACTCAGGGTCCCAGGCGCGAACGTCTGTCCCGTCTACGAAAACCGCTCCGCTCGTGGCTGTGTAAAACCGCGGGATCAGCGAAACCAGCGTGGATTTGCCGCTGCCCGTTCCGCCGATCAGTCCGACCGTCTGGCCCGGCTTCACGCGCAGATCGATCCCGCTCAGGGCGTCGGCGGCGGAGCCGTGATAACGGATCCCTGCATCCCGGAGCTCCACGCGCAGAGACGGGTCACCCTTCGGCAGCTCCGGTTCCACGGTCTGCGGCTCTTCAACGTCCAGAACGGCCTGAATCCGTTTCCCGCAGGCGACCGCCTTCGTGACGTTGATGATGAGATTTGCGAGCTTGATCAGCTCGACCAGAATCTGACCCATGTAATGATACAGGGCGACGACGGCGCCTTGGGTCAGAAGGCCTGCATTGACGCGCAGAGAGCCGGTCCGAAGCAGGCCCAAAACGGCAAGATCAATGATGACAAGGGTAATCGGGTTCATCAAGGCGGAAACCCGACCGACGCGGCGCTGATTTCGGGTCAGCGCCGTATTCTTTTCCTCGAAGCTCGCCTGCTCCGCCGCTTCGCGCCGGAAGGCGCGCAGAACGCGGACGCCGTTCAGATTCTCCCGCGCCGAACCGAGGACCGCATCCAGCTTCTCCTGTACCCGGCGGTAAAGCGGGATGCTGACCAGCATGATGCCGAACACCACGAGCGCAAGGGCCGGGATCACGGCAAGGAACCAGAGCGCCGCCTTTGCGTCGATCGTGAACGCCATCAGCATCGCGCCGAAGACGACGAAGGGAGAGCGCAAAAGCAGGCGCAGGGTCAGATTCAGACCGGTCTGGACCTGGTTCATATCGGAGGTCATGCGGGTGATCAGCGTGGAGATGCCGATCGTATCCAGGGTCCGGTGCGAGAAGGTCTGAACGTGGGCGTACAGGGCGTGACGCAGGCGCGTCACAAAGCCAATGGCGGCGTTGGCGGAGAAATACTGCGCGGTCACGGAAAACGCCAGGCCTGCCAGTCCGAATCCGACAAGCAGCAGAGACATCCGCACGATATATCCGTGATCGGCAAATGCAATGCCGCGGTCGATCACAGCCGCAACGACCATCGGAACGAAAAGCTCCAGAGAAGCCTCCAGGAGCTTGAACAGCGGACCAAGCACGCATTCCTTCCGGTATTCCTTCAGATAAACAAAGAGCTTTCGCATAACTGCCTCCGAAGCTGGGTTCAGTTTGAATGGGATGCTTCTTCGGACGACAATTCACGCAGGAGTGATTCCGCAGCGGTGACGTCGGCGTCGTTCAGAGAATCCGGTCCGGCGTACCGCGCGCGGAGATAGAGCCTGCGCAGGGAGATCTCTGCATCCGCAGCGGCGCTTCGGGCGGGGGCGTTCAGGATTTCCAGCGAGGTCTGCGAGGGCAGGATCTCCTGTCCGGCCTTCACGCGGAGCCGGAGATAGACGCGGAAGATCTCGCGGATCCTCTGGGCGTTGTCCGGCACGAACGAGCGCTTCCGGGACCGTCTGACGCGCTTCGGAACGTCCATTTGTTCCGGCGCGAAAGCAAGCGCAGGCTGCGTCTCGGCAGATTCGCGCGGACGGCGAAGAAAGCGGATCAGCAGGATCGTCACGATCACAACGACCAGAACGATCCCGATGACCATCCCGATCTCAGCCCAAGGAAGCTGCGAATTCGCGTTCTTCGTCCGAATGCCGGAGAGATCCGGCAACGATCCGGCGTTGGGCGCGTAGGTGTTTTCCTCCGTGGCCTGGGTTTCGGAAGGCGCATAATTGGAAGCCTCCATCGTGGCGGGACGCGAAAACTGACTCATGATCAAAGAGATCAGGCGGAACAGCAGGACGAAGGGCATCATCAGAAGCTGACCCAGCACACCGAGGACCGGAATGAGCAGAACGAGAAGCCCGCCGGAAAGGACCGGAAGCATCGTGCCGGCAAAGGATTGCGCCTTCCAGCGCAGATGCTCGGGACAGCCTGCGCGCAGGGACAGGAGCGTAACGCTGAGCAGGACGAGCCCTGCGACCGCAAAGCCGCAGACGGTAAGGGGATCGCAATGCACAAACTCGTGGAAGGTGATCCCGAGCGACCGCACCGACATCATAAAGACGGCAAAGATCGAGAAGCCGGCCGGGATCGGAAAAAACCGGCGCACCGCCCGGTAGGTCTGAAAGGCCTGATCCGAGCAGCAAAGGAAGAGGAAAACGGCCCAGGCTGCAAGCAGAATCCAGAACGCAGGCCGCCCGAAGGCCGGGATCAGCAGCAAAGCAGGCGGAAGCAGCCAGGCAAGCCGGGCTGCGAAAGAGCCTGCACGAACGCTCAGCGAGGAGAACAGCAGGCATGCGGCGGCAAAGGCCGCAAAGAGCCATCCGACCGTCCGTTCGGAGGCAAAGAGGGCGATCTGGGAGAAGCATACGCAAAGCAGGCCGCAGATCCCGGTGGGAACGGCTTTTTTCATGGAATGCCTCCTTTCTCGCAGGTCTTAGTAAATGACTTCCGCGCAGCGCATAATTGAGGCCAGCCCCGATTCATCCGTCCGCCACCCGGCCGTCAAGGACCATCAAGCGGTGATTGCTGTGCGCCTGGAGCCGGTCCAGGAGAGACGGTTCCGGCTCCGGCGAAATGACGATACAGGTCCGGTCCGGTCTGCCGGAACGGATCACACGCTCTACGACGTTGGAAAAGTCATAATAGCGCGTGAACTGGGAAAGACCGATCGCGCGGAGAATGGGAAAGAGATGTCCCCTGCCCAGACCGCGCGCCGTATTCCCCAAATCGCCGTTTGCGAACAGCTCATAGGGGATTTTTCGCGCCTCCAGGAACTCGCAGAGACTTCGAAGCTGGCACAGACAGGACTCCATCTGCGCAGGATGCTCGGGATGCTCGTCGATGAGCAGGACGACGTCGGCGTCCGCCGTATGATCGGGCTGCTTGACCATCAGCATGCCGGTCTTTGCCGTCTGATTCCAGGAAATCTGCTTCATCGGTTCTCTGCCCGTATATTCCCGGTAGCCGGTAATCAGACAGGGATCGTCGTGCAGGAAGCGGCGCACGGAAACCGAACCGAGCAAGCCGCCCAAGGGGATGCGTTCGGCCACGTCCTCCGCCGCGTCTGCGGTGCAGACGATCCGCCGCTCGTCAAAGGAGAAATCTGCCCTGCTTTTCAGGCCAAGCAGATCTCCGACCTCGAAATACGCCTTTCCGACGCGATAGACCCCGCGCTGATGCAGACGCAGGCGAATCCTGCCATTGATCCGGCTGTGCGCCGGAAGCCAGCAGACGCCTTCCGCGTTGACGCCGCCGTAGTCCTGATTCACTATCCAGCTCTGACCGCGTTCAGGCGGCAGAACGGTAACGTGATCGGAAAAGACAAAGGTGTAACCAACGTATAAAATCGGGAACCGGGATGGATTCAGAATGGAATAACGCAGCGTGATCTCCTCGTCCGGCACGCAGAGCGCCAGGTCCGCCTCCGTCCGGATCTGGATCCTGCCGACAGCGCGCAGACTGAACAGCTCCAGAACGAGGGCGGAAATCAGCAGACCCGCGAGAAATACGGCGATCACAGGTCTTCCAGCGGGACGGTCAGCTCATCCATCGCCCGCCGAAGGAAGGCTTCCGCATTGAGATGGCTGTTTCCGGCAAGGAAAATCCGGTGCGGAAGGACGCAGAGCGCCTCCTGCTTGACGTCCTCCGGGATCACGTAGTCGCGGTCATGCAGGGCCGCGTGGATCTGGGCGGCCCGGTAGAGCGCAAGCGCGCCGCGGGTGGAGACGCCGAGATTT
>JAEEGJ010008259.1_pt1 | contig 28862 bp, 25 predicted proteins | sample 8958761 | NCBI WGS metagenome assembly JAEEGJ01 (sample SAMN16246546, study PRJNA631951) | gut metagenome | biome: gut microbiome; feature: rumen; material: RS-attached | host: Bos | place: Iran: Karaj | collected 2018-10
TGAGCTGTTCAATGATGGACAGATTGCCCCTGACGTCTGATATCTTAGGCAGACTGATGATTCTGTTTTCGGATTCCTTCATGCCACTTTGCATTTTTGATGCAAAGGTACAATTTTTTTGGGAATTCAACAAAACTTTGCGCTAAAGTTACAAAAATAATTCGTACCTTTGCACCCAAATTAAAAAAATATCTCGAAAATGAAAGAATTAGCACTCAAGTACGGATGCAATCCGAACCAGAAGCCCTCGCGGATCTTTATGACGGAGGGAGAATTACCTATCGAAGTGATTAACGGCCGACCTGGCTACATCAACTTCCTCGATGCCTTCAATGCATGGCAGTTGGTGAAGGAGCTGAAGGCCGCTACGGGTCTGCCTGCTGCAGCTTCATTCAAGCATGTGAGTCCTGCAGGCGCTGCCGTAGGTCTGCCGCTGAGCGACACACTGAAGAAGATCTACTTCGTGGACGATATCGCAGGCCTCGACGAGAGTCCCATCGCCTGTGCCTATGCCAGAGCCCGTGGTGCCGACCGTATGTCGAGCTATGGTGATTTCGTAGCACTCTCAGATACCTGCGACGCCACCACAGCCAAGATCCTGAAGCGTGAGGTTTCAGACGGTGTGATTGCTCCCGACTATACTCCCGAGGCCATCGAGATCCTGAAGGACAAGCGTAAGGGTACCTATAATGTGATCAAGATCGATCCTGCCTACCAGCCCGAGCCCATCGAGCGTAAGCAGGTGTTTGGTATCACCTTCGAACAAGGTCGCAATGAGATCAAGCTTGACGACGATGCCCTCTTCGAGAATATCCCCACACAAAGCAAGACCTTTACCCCTGAGGCCAAGCGCGACCTGATTATCGCCCTCATCACGCTGAAGTACACACAGTCGAACTCAGTCTGCTACGTGAAGGACGGTCAGGCTATCGGTATCGGAGCAGGCCAGCAGAGCCGTATCCACTGTACCCGTCTGGCTGGTAACAAGGCCGACATCTGGTGGCTCCGTCAGCATCCAAAGGTCATGAACCTGCCCTTCGTGGATGGTATCCGTCGTGCTGACCGCGACAACACCATCGATGTGTATATCTCTGAAGACGAGCACGACGATGTGCTGCGCGACGGTGCTTGGCAGCAGTTCTTCAAGACGAAGCCAGAGGTGCTGACGATGGAAGAGAAGAAAGCCTGGATTGCCCAGAACACGAAGGTGGCACTCGGCTCTGATGCCTTCTTCCCCTTCGGCGATAACATCGAGCGTGCCCATAAGAGCGGTGTGGAGTTCATCGCCCAGGCTGGTGGTTCAGTACGCGATGATCATGTCATCATGACCTGCGACAAATACGGTATCACGATGGCGTTCACGGGCGTACGCCTTTTCCATCATTAAGCCTATGGATGATTTTCAGAATATCCTCGAACACGGCATCAACTTCGGACGCGGAGGTGACAAGCCGAAAGACGATGGCAAGGTGAAGACCAAGGCCAAGAAGAAGCAGTATATCACGGGAGCTCACGGTAGCGGCTCTGCCCGTCAGAAGGCTAAATACCGCGAACAGCGTGCCAACCGTCACAAGAAATAAATAATCCCTGCCGACTGGCAGGGATTGTTCGTTTATCAGAAGTCGAGGTCTTTACCTCGATAGAACTCCAACAGCGCATGCTGATAGAGATTCTCGTAACGGGCTTGGACAAGGTCTGACTCCGACTTCAGGTAGTTGTTCTTCGACTCGTTGAACTCGGTGATGGTGGCCTTTCCGTTCTCGTATTTTGCCTGCATCAGCTGGAAGGCATCCTTCGTACTCTGCAGGGCTTCCTCACTCGATTTCTCTTTCGTCTGAGCGTTGAGGGCGTTATAATACACCTGCTGGATTTCCTTATAGAGCGTCTTCTTGGTGTTCTCGAGCTGCAACTGCTGGTTCTCCTGATCGATACGGGCGCTACGAATGTTGTTGCGTGTCTGGAAACGGTTGAAGATGGGCACATTCAGATTCAGACCGATATACTGTGAGAAGTTGTTCTTCAGCTGACTGCTGAAGGAATCGGAGTTAAAGCCAGAAGTGGTGTAATAGTTGGTGCCGAGGCCTCCGCTCAGCGAGAGTGTCGGATAGTGTCCGGCCTTAGCTATCTTGATACTGTGCTCCGTACCTTTGAGTTTCAGCTCCTGAGAGAGGATCTCGGGCTTGATGCCAAGAGCCTCAGCATAGATGGCATCAGGGGTGAAGTTTGCTGCTGTGGCACAGCAGCCTACTGAACTGAGATCTGGACGGACAACGGAGAAACCATCGGGTGTGGGCAATTCGAGGAGCTGCGTGAGAGAGAGGATGGCCAGACGGGTATTGTTGTCTGCCTGGGTGGCAGTCAACCGACTATTGGCCAACGTGGCTTTCTGTTGTGAGAGCTCAGCCTCAGCAGCCTTTCCATTGTTGACAAAAGCCTGCAGGCGCGCCACCTGGGCAGAGTCGATCTCAATCTGCCGATGTGCCACTTCAGCGATCTCCATATCGTAGAGAATCTGAACGTAGGCTTCTGCCACCTTCATACGGATATCATCCTTCGCTTTCTCCAAATCAGCAGTAGCGGCCTCAAGATTCAACTGGTTCAGTTTGATCTGGTTGGGAATCTGAAAGCCCGTGAAGAGGGGAACAGATGTTCCGAGCGAGAATGAGGTCGACGAGGTATTCGTGTTAGAATAAGTATTCGCTGACGTCAGACCACGTCCAAAGGAGAAGTTCTGCCCTACGCTACCACTGAGATCCGGCAGTCGGGAGTTCTTGTCTGTAGAGAGCTGAATCTCACCCTTGCGGCACTGGTTCTCCTGTTGCTTGATGCTGATGTTGTGCTCGATGGCATAGTCGCAGCACTCGCGCAGGCTCCATTGACGGGGCTGAGCACCTAAAGGTAAAAGGGTAAAAAGGTAAAAAGGTAAAACCTTAACCCACCCTTGAACCTTTACTATTCTTATTTTCTTCATAATCACTTATTTTACCTCTTTACTTTTTATCATTGTCGTCCGTAATAATCTCAGGACCACGCACCTTATCCTTGACAGAGAGGCCCTTCTTGATCTCGATGTTCACCCCGTCGGAGAGGCCTGTTTCAACGTAAGTACGATCGTAGGTCTTGTTCTTTCCCTCACCTTTTATAATATATACAAAGGTTGAGTCGCCGCTGAACTCGATGGCACTCTCAGGAATGCAGAGCACCTTGTCGACCCTGGCCAGCACAATCTCGGCGTTGGCACTATAGCCAGAACGTATCCTGCCGCCCTCAGAGAGTTTCACGGCAGCCTTGATCTCAAACTGATTGGCTCCGTTGCTTTCCACAGCCTTCGGAGAGATGTACTCCAGATTGGCATCGAACTTCAGATCCTGCAGCGCACCGATGGTGATCTTCATAGGCATGCTGCCCACAAGCTGTCCGACCTCCGTCTCGTCGATATTTCCGCGGAAGATGAGATCGTTCATGTTGGCTACAGTAGCGATTGTAGTACCATCGTTGAAGGTATTAGAGAGGATCACCGAGTTACCCACCTTTACAGGAATGTCGAGGATGACACCACTGATGGTAGAGCGGATCAGAGTAGACGATGCTTTGGCATTCGATTGCGACACGCCATCGCGAACCACCTGGAGAGCATCAACAGCGGCGATCTTCTCCTGTTTGGCCTGATTCAATGACAATTTGGACTTATCATACTCATCAGCAGACACCAGCTTCTGGTTGTAGAGGTTCTCCTCACGATCGAAATCAGTCTGAGCCTGTTTCAGGTTAATATCTGCCAGACGTACTCGCATCTCTGCCGAACTCAGCTGGCTCATATCAGGAATCACCTTCACTTTGGCAATCACATCACCTGCATTCACATAATCACCAGGCTCTTTGTAGAGGTCGGAGATGATACCAGAGATCTGCGGCTTGATGTTCACCTCGTTGCGAGGTTCGATCTTACCTGTGATGATGGTGGTCTTCTGGATGCTGTCCTGCTTCGGGGTGAACTCGTTGTAGACAACCTCCTTGGGTTGGCTCTTCTGCCACAGGAACACGAATGTTCCAATGAAAATCAATGCGATAATCGCAGCGATGATCAGTTTTGAATAACGTTTCATACTTATATATTTTTATACTTTTATTTTTCTTTTTCTTCTGACAACGGATTTCACTGATTTTACGGATAATTCCTTTTTCCTATCAATCCGTTTAATCCGTCTAATCCGTTGTCGTATTATCATTCGTCGCGCATGGCGTCGACGGGTTTGATACTCATGGCTCTGGCCGCTGGGGCGAGGCCTGCCAGCACACCAAGTGTGCTAACCACGAAGGCACAGAAGATCGCTGTCCAGAAACTTACCTGGAAGTGAGCCTCCAGAATACCGTCTTCAGTATTCGCCATCTCGAGCATCTGCAGAATCAGTACTCCAAAGAGTATTCCACTCATACCTGCCACCAACGTCAGCACGATACTCTCTGAGATGATCTGCGATAGTATCATCTTGGGGGTGGCCCCTATGGCTCTGCGGATACCTATCTCTGTGGTACGCTCGCGAACAGTAACCATCATAATGTTCGACACGCCAATGGCTCCAGCAAGCAGAGTTCCAAGACCAACCAACCATATCAAGATGTTTACACCCTTAAACAGATTGTTGATCATCTGGAACATCAGCTCTGTATTAAACATGAATACACCTTGTTCGTCTGTGGGGTCGATATAGTGTGCTCTGGCTATTGTCTCACGAATACGATCAGTAATTTTACTCATTACCACGTCCTTACGACCTGTAGCGGCTATCACATCAATCTGGTTACCACGATTAAACGCAGCCTGCATCATAGTGATGGGGATGGTGACCTTCTCCTCTGAACGTCCGCCAATCGATATGTTACCAGAACTATAGTCAACACCTATCACCTCGTAATAGGTAGAATCAATGCGAATCTTCTTGCCACAAGGGTCGCCACCTTCCTTAAATAGATCTTTATACACCTTCTTACCAATGACACACACCTTGCGATGCTCACGGATGTCCATATCATTTAGGTAACGTCCGTAATACATCTTTGGCTCGATAATCTGTGTGAGTTCAGGCACTGTCCCTTGGATTCTGGGCGCTGTCTTCTGAGTACCATAATAGGCAGTATTTCCGCCACCCCAGCTTGAAAACAAGATAGGAGCCACAGCATTAAGTTCAGGGACACGTTGCTTCAGACGTTCTATATCCTTATACTCCATGCTCCACCAACGTCCCTTGCGGAATCCCTTATAGGGCTTTGTGGTCTGTTCGGCGCCGATAAGAACTGTGTTCTGAGCAAAACCGTCAAAGTTCTTATACAGCATTTCCTTCAAGCCTTGTCCGCCTCCCATGAGGGCAACGAGCATGAACACACCCCAGAACACACCGAATCCCGTCAGGAACGAACGCGACTTATTGCGGGTAAGCGTGTCGATTACTTCTCTATATGAATCTATGTCTATTCTCATCATCTTCAGTCTGCTCTTAGTGCCTCAATGGGGCGGATTTTACTTGCTTTATAGGCAGGGATGAATCCTGCGATGGTTCCTGCGATAATCATCACCATGGTAGCCTCGAAACAAACATCGAGTCCTACCGTCGGATTGACAAACAGGGTGATCTTTTCTACACCCAGGTCTGTTACTTCGTGACCCAGCGTTGCATCCATATACTCATTGGCGAAGATACCCAGCAACATACCTATGTATCCAAAGAATGTTGTTATGATCACACTCTCTATGATTATCAGCCTCAGGATGTTCCAAGGCTTGGCGCCAATGGCCTTGCGGATACCAAACTCGTGGGTTCGTTCCTTAACGGTGATGAGCATGATGTTGCTTACACCCACGATACCACTCAACAACGTGAACAAACCGATGATCCAAAGGGCTGTGTGGATGATGACAATACCCTTATCCATCTGCTGACCCTCCGTGTAGGCATTCCATAACCAGATGGCACGCTCGTCTTCAGGGTGAGCCTGATGGTTGGCGTTCAGGCGACGACGATAGGCCTTTTCAAAGTCCTCATTCTGCTTCTCGGTAGTAAGTCCGTGGAATGTGAACTCAAGATGACCAATATCGTTGGTGTTGGCACCATATACGTTCTTGATAGTTGAGTAGGCCGAATAGGCACTGCTATTGCCATTCTGTGGATCCTTATAGATACCAACCACCTTAAACGAGAAGTCGCCCACCTTAATGTGTTTACCCAACAATGTGGTGTAGTCCTTTGGTTCCAGCTCCTTGGCCTGCCTATCTGTAAGCACCAGCACCTTGCGATTCTCGCTCATGTCGATATCGTTGATAAAACGACCACAGATCAATGTTCGCTTAACAATCTTAGAGTGAATGGGGAACACACCAGTTACCATCGTACTCATGTAGTTCTCGCCATTGGTGAGGATTGTGTTGATAGAGTAAGTGGCACCTACATCGTCAATGTGATCCTTGAATTCCGACTCTGTAATGGCAAGGTCTTTGGTGTTGATATTTATATAGCGCCCCTCACTCATACCATTGTAGGCTTTAGAAGTAATACTTCCATAAGCCTCCATATAGTTGGAAAGGAAGTCGCCGCTCATCTTCATCGTGGCGTTGATGAGTCCGTTACCAGCTCCCAGCAGCACGATGATCATGAAGATGCCCCACGCCACAGCGAAACCCGTGAGCGTCGTACGGAGCTTGTTCCTCCTGGCTGTCGACCATATTTCTATTATGATATCTCGCATTTATTATTTCTTTTTTGACATAAGAACAAAAGAACATATTTATCTGCGCGCAGCTATTATGTACTTATGTTCTTCTGTCTAAATTTATTTCATGATTCCTCCGCTGCCGAAGGGCGAAGCATCGTGGTTCAGGTTCTCCTCGATCTGGCCGATGATGCCGTCCTTGATGTGTACTATCTTGTTCGTCTCGTTCGCCACACCGCTTTCGTGAGTCACCACAACGATGGTCATGCCCTCGTCCTGATTCAGCTGCTTGAGCAACTGCATCACCTCCACAGAGGTTTTCGAGTCCAATGCACCTGTCGGTTCATCGGCCAGGATGATCTGTGGACGGGTGATGAGTGCTCTGGCTATTGCCACGCGTTGTTTCTGTCCTCCCGACAGTTCGTTGGGGTAATGTCCGGCCCAGTCGAGAAGGCCCAGACGCTCCAGATACTCCAGAGCCATCTGATGGCGCTTCCTCCTGGACACCCCTTGATAAAATAATGGCAACTCAACGTTTTCCACGGCGGTTTTGAAAGAGATGAGATTAAACGACTGGAAAATAAATCCTATCATCCGATTACGATAGTCGGCAGCTTTGCGCTCCGAGAGGTTCCAGATGGGTACGCCTGCCAGTTCGTAGGTGCCCGAGTCATAGTTGTCGAGAATACCCAATATATTCAATAAGGTACTCTTACCTGAGCCCGAGGCACCCATGATGGAGACAAACTCTCCCTTGGCGATGTCGAGCGAGATGCCCTTCAGCACATGCAGTGGCTGTGCCCCTTGATAGGTCTTGTTAATGTCTTGTAAATGTATCATGAAAACAATCTTTTACCTTAGTTCTGTACGTTTGACGCAATGAATACTTGAATTGTTGCATACAATCGGAAAAATCTGCTTCTATTTAACACTCTTTACATCTTTATAGGCTTCTACAACATCATCGATGGTGATGTCGAGCAGCGCCATCTGGCGGAAGAGCTCAGGTAGGCGCTCCTTCAGGAACTCCTTCTTGCGCTCCTTCAGGATCTGCTTCTTCGCTCCTTTCGTAACGAAGTAGCCCAGTCCTCGCTTATTATAAATAATGTTTGCGCGAGCCAACTCGTCGTAGGCCTTGACGGCCGTATTCGTGTTCACCTCGAGAAGCACGCTGTACTCACGGACCGAGGGGATACGATCGTCGTCCTGATACTTGCTTGCAAGTATCTCGTCACAGAGGCGGTCTGCCATCTGGAGATAGATGGGTTTATCGTTTGAGAATGTCATAATTAGTCCACTTGTTTGATATTAACTGAAAACCTTTGAAGATATGGAACGATGCCCGATAATTGAAGTAAGAGAGCAGAGGGAGAATAAGCATCAGCACGTAAGCCATCGAGCCCACCTCTGTATATTCGTAGTGATCAACATTCCACGACTTTATGAATACGCTGAGATCAAAATGAGAGAGGAAGCCCAAGAAGAGCAGCACGATGGCCAGCCAAACCACACCTGTGATGACGAACGTGTACTTGCGAAGCAGCGTACCACCCAGCGTAAAGAGCGAGTGGGTCCACACAACTGTCACCACAGTCACGATCCACGATGCCCACTCGAGCCAATTCCAGTAGATGACACTACTCCACATCGTGATCAGATGAAGCGTCAGCTTTCCGAAAACCATTGGGACTGTCGATGTCCAAAGATAATATATTCTATTGACAGCGTCATATTTCCACATCACACCTGTTGTAGCCTCAGGATCGCTTGACAACTGGGCCCAAATCCAGAGACTGGCCATACGGAGGCAGTCGCCAATGATATAACCCACGATGGCACACAGCCCACTGACCACCGTCACATGGACAATCAAAGCCAGGAACTTCTCCATATTGGTGGCAGGAATCATCAGGAACGTGCCCCTCTGCTGTTTGGAGCCAATGCTGGTATAGTTCGAGAAGAGCAAACTGACCAATACTGCCATGCAGAATGGTATCATAAAATCTCCGAAACCTGCACAATTTAAGAGATAACTAAGTACATCTTCGCTTGGACTGAATACGAAAGTCATCAGCTGGGTCAGGAATACTGCGAATGTAACACCCACTGTAAATCCCAGCAACCTGACGCGATTCATACTGATCAGCCAGCGAAGCATCTTCCAAAATCTATTGAAACTAAAACTATTCATTGTTTTACCTTTTTACTTTTTTACCTTTTATAGGTTTACGAATTTGCCTATTACCTGTGTCCTGCAGAAAAGTCTGTACGACAGCCAGAAGTTCATCACAATGAGCAACAGTAGCAAGAGACTGTAGATCCCGTGATTATTCCACCACGTTGCGTTGACACTGCCCCAACCAAGAATTATCATCAGAAGCGTGAACATAAAGATCAGCACTGCACTCGTCAGCATCCAGTTGTGTTTATGCGAGCGAAAGAACGTGGCACCAAGAGCAAAGAGTGAATGGAACCAAACGGCATGTAATACCACACCTTCAATCCATGTCTGCTGGGCATGCTCAGGAATCTGCATCTTGCACCACATCTTGCCGACGTATTCAATCACCGCTGATGTCACAAACATCACTTCATCGTGACCCACCACCAAGCCATACACATACTGTATCAAGTCTGCTGCAAAGAAGGCTACCAACTGAATGGGCAACAGGATGATCCACGAGGCATAGCGCATCAGGTACTTCTCGAGGTTCGACGCTGGCAACATCAGCAGCGTCTGCATGTCGTGCTTTCCGTCCATGCTATAAAACATAAACGATGATCCCAGGATAAGCGTCACGGCAAACACGACGATGGTTGCAATACTGCAGGGCACGTAGTTGGCGTCCTGCTGATCCCATTTGACCGTAACTGACGTGAAGAACACGAACACCAACGTCAGCACCACCAGGTTCTGGAGAAACGACTTCAAGTTGTATTTCTTCTCGTTCGTCAGCGTCCATCGTGCCAGCTTTCCGAATCTATTGAAATTAAACTGTATCATATCTTCTTGTTCTTTTGTTCTTCTGTCTAAATCTTCCCTTGCGTAACGGCATTGAACAGCAGTTCAAGGTTTATCTGCGTCTCGGGACTGTCAGCTTTTCGAGGAGCGATCACAGCGTTCCCCTGCAGCGACGGCTCAGCATAGAGGGCGTCTTCCATCTCGGCTGGCGTGCGATACTCGAAGGTGTACTTCTCCGTGATCTCAGCCACAGAGGCATCGAGCAACAGTTTCTGCTGGGAGAGGATCATGATGTGGTCGAGCAGCGACTCCACATCGTGTACCTGATGGGTGGAGATGATCAGCGTACGATCCTCCGTCATGTACTGGGCCACCACCTTGCGGAACTGGCTCTTCGATGGGATGTCGAGACCGTTGGTGGGCTCGTCCATCAACAACAGTCTGGTGCCCGCAGCGAGGGCGAAGCTCATGAAGACCTTCTTCTTCTGTCCCATCGAGAGGGCGTTCAGCTTCAGGTCTGTGGTAAGTTCGAAGTCCTTCAGACAGTTCTCGAGTACCTCCTGCGAGAATCGGGGGTAGAAGGGCTTGTTGATCTTCACATAGTCATTGAGCGACATCATAGGCAGGTCGAACTCCTCTGGCACGATGAAAATCTCCTGGAGTGTCTCTGGCAGTCGTTTGCATGTTTGGATGCCATCGAAACACACACTACCCTTTTTGGGACGGAGCAGACCAGAGATGAGATACAAGAGCGTCGACTTGCCGGTGCCGTTCTTGCCAAGCAAGCCGTAGATGTTGTTAGACTCCAGCTTCAAACTGAAGTTGTCGAATACCAGATCCTTCTGACCTGCGTACTTAAAGCTGATGTTACTTACTTCTATCATAATGCTACTTATTTGTTGAAATATTCTTTTGTAATAGTGTACCACATCAATAGTATACTGCAAAAGTACGGCAAATATCAATACCCTCCAAACTTTTGGAGAGAAATCTTCAATTCCTTAACACTATTTAAGGAATCAGCCTCGTGCGAACATTATTATTTATTAGCGGGTATCCACACCCCACATCATCTTTTCACGCAGGGTGTTAAAGTAACTCTGACGAGAACGTTTTACCACCTTCACGTCGTAGGGTGCACGACTCAATGTCAGTTGTGTACCTTCCTTACATTTCTCAGAACGACCATCGATGGCCACCAGGAAATTATGGCTGCGACTTTCGACGGTCAGAGAAATCTCGGAGGAGTCTGATAATACGATTGGACGGATATTCATCGAGTGAGGAGCCACAGCAGTCATTGAGAACACCTTGGTGCCAGGTACGATGATAGGACCTCCGTTGGAGAGGGAATAGGCAGTGGAACCAGTAGGTGTGGAAATGACCAGACCGTCAGCCTGATAGGTGGTCAGATACTGACCGTTGATGGAAGCCCGAATGGAGATCATCGAAGCTGTATCACGTTTCAGGATGGCCACATCGTTGAGGGCACAAGGATAACCCTCCAATGGTTCGCCATCAGCCTCAACCTTGATGAGCGCACGGTTTTCCACAGCAAAGTCATCAGCATAGAGTGCCTTCACACATTGTTCAATTTCACTGGGACTGACATCGGCAAGGAATCCCAAACGACCCATATTCACGCCCAGAATGGGAATCATCTTCTCCCTCACACGACTGGCTGCTTTCAGGAACGTTCCGTCACCACCCATCGAGATAACATAGTCTGCTTCGAAATCATTACCTTCAAAGATACCGTTAGCATTAACATCTATACGCTGGTCATAAGCCAGGAAATCGTAATACTCCTTGTCTACATAAATCTCTGCGTCATGCTCTGAAAGACAGGCAAGCACTTTCTGTATCGAGGCTGACTTCTTGGTCTGATAGATATTGCCGAATAGGGCGAATTTAAGTCTCGGATTATCCATATTGTTACTATTTGGGTGCAAAGATACGAAAAAAGTTAAGAATTAAGAGTTAAGTTCACTTTTTTTTCTTATCTTTGCAATCAGAAACTCTATAAAAACGAAAGACTATGGCAAAAGTTTATGTATTCCTTGCAGACGGCTTCGAAGATGTCGAGGCTCTGATTCCCATTGACGTCCTGCGTCGTGGAGGTGTAGAAGTGGTAACAGTCAGCACGACGGAGTTCACACAGGTGGAGTCCGCTCATGGTGTGAGCATCGAGACTGACATCCAGTTCGATCAAAGCGACTATGCTGACGCAGACCTGCTGATGCTGCCTGGTGGCATGCCGGGAGCCAGCAATCTGTTTGCCCATGACGGTGTGTGCGAGGCATTGAAGGCCCAGTTCGCTGCAGGCAAGAAGATTGCCGCCATCTGTGCATCCCCCGCTGTGGTTCTCGCCCCATTAGGCATTATCGACGACAAACGTGCCACCTGCTATCCCGGTTTCGAACAAGCACTGACGAATGCCACCTATACGGGTGACCTCGTGACGGTCGATGGCAACATCACCACCGGTGAGGGGCCTGCTGCAGCTTTCCCGTATGCCTACGAACTGCTTACCCAACTTGTTGACAAGCAGACTTCCGACCAGATTGCCGAAGGCATGCGTTATAAACATCTGATGGAGAGATAATGGATTATGTCATCATCGTAGCAGGCGGGAAAGGTCTGCGGATGGGAAGCGACATCCCCAAGCAGTTCTTGCCTATTGGAGGAAAACCGGTGCTGATGCGAACGCTGGAAAGGTTTCGGGAATACTCTGCAGACTTGCAGATTATCTTGGTACTGCCTGAGGCTCAGCAGGATTATTGGCATCAACTCTGCGAGAAGTATCATTTCAACGTGAAATACACCTTGGCCAATGGCGGACAGACACGTTTCCACTCCGTTCAGAACGGACTCGCAAAGGTTCCTGACGATGCTGAGGGTGTAGTTGGTGTGCACGATGGTGTACGCCCCTTCCCTGCCATCGAGGTGATTCGTAACTGTTACGAGACTGCTCGCGAGAAAAAAGCCGTAATCCCCGTGATTCCCGTCGTAGAAACCGTTCGTCACCTCACGAAGTGTCAGACACTTTGTGAGGTAAAATCCGTCACAGTGCCTCGTGATGAATACCGTCTAGTGCAAACGCCTCAGACGTTCGACATCCAACTGCTTAAGGCCGCCAACCGTCAGCCATATAATGACGGTTTTACGGACGATGCCTCCGTAGTGGAGTCGTATGGCCATGACATCACGCTCGTCGAAGGTAACCGCGAGAATATCAAGATCACCACACCCTACGATATCGTCGTGGCAGAGGCTCTCTGTAAACTGTAACCCGTAAACTGCAAATTGAATATCCTCGATCAGGACATCAAGTTCTTGCCAGGGGTAGGTCCTAACCGCAAGAAGATGCTGAGCAACGAACTCGGCATAGAGACCTATGGTGACCTGCTAGAATACTATCCTTATAAATATGTGGACCGCTCGAAGGTTTACACCATCCATGAGCTGACAGGCGATATGCCCTACGTACAGGTTGTTGGCCATATTCTCAGCTTTGAGACCTTCGTCATGAGTTCCCGCAAGGAGCGCGTCGTTGCCCATTTCACTGACGGCACGGCCATCTGTGACCTCACTTGGTTCAACGGGGGCAAGTATGCCAAGCAGACCTACAGAATTGGTACGGAATACGTGGTCTTCGGCAAGCCTACCGTCTTTAACAACCGCATCAACTTCACCCACCCCGACCTCGACGACGCTTCGAAGCTGGATCTCTCGGCGATGGGGCTTCAGCCCTACTACAACACCACGGAGAAAATGAAGAAGTCAGGACTGAACTCCCGGGCTGTGGAGCGTCTGACCAAGGTACTTGTTGAGAAGTTGCCGCCACTGCCAGAGACTCTGCCTGATTTCATCATCAACACCCGTTATCTCATGGGACGCGACGAGGCCTTCCGCACCGTCCACTATCCGCAGAATGCCAAGGACCTGGAACGAGCTCGTGTCAGATTGAAGTTCGAGGAGCTTTTCTATGTTCAACTGAATATATTAAGGTATGCGAGCGACCACCGTCGTAAGTATCGCGGCTATATCTTCTCTCAGGTCGGAGAAGTGTTCAATACCTTTTATCATGACCATCTGCCCTTTCCCCTGACGGGAGCTCAAAAGAGAGTGATCAGGGAAATCCGGGTTGATGTGGGATCAGGCAAGCAGATGAACCGACTGCTTCAAGGGGACGTAGGCTCAGGGAAGACTCTCGTGGCCTTGATGTCGATGCTCATTGCTATCGACAACGGCTATCAGGCCTGTATCATGGCACCCACGGAGATACTTGCCGAACAGCATCTGCAGACCATCATGCAGTTTCTCGATGGCATGGACCTCCGAGTGGCTCTGTTGACGGGCATCGTCAAGGGCAAGCGACGGGAGGAAGTACTCGAAGGACTGCTCGACGGCACGATCCACATCCTCGTTGGCACTCATGCCGTCATCGAGGATACCGTCCAATTTGCCCGTCTTGGCTTTGTCGTCGTCGACGAGCAGCACCGTTTTGGTGTAGCCCAGCGTGCCAAGCTCTGGAGCAAGAGCGAGAACCCGCCACACGTCCTCGTGATGACCGCCACCCCCATCCCTCGTACTCTGGCAATGACCCTTTACGGTGACCTCGACGTGAGTGTCATCGACGAATTGCCTCCTGGTCGTAAACCTGTACGAACCACCCATGTCTTCGACTCCCGTATGACCACCCTCTACGACGGCATCCGCCAACAGATTCACGAGGGGCGTCAGGTGTATATTGTCTTCCCCCTCATCGAAGAAAGCGAGAAGAGCGACCTGAAGAATCTCGAAGAGGGCTTCGAAGTGTTGCGACAGGTCTTCCCGGAGTTCCGTCTCAGCAAGGTACATGGTAAAATGAAACCCAAAGACAAGGAAGAGGAGATGCAGCGTTTCGTCAGCGGTGAGACACAGATTCTCGTGGCCACTACTGTCATCGAGGTAGGTGTTAATGTGCCCAACGCCTCCGTGATGGTTATCCTCGATGCCCAGCGATTCGGACTCTCACAACTCCACCAGCTCAGAGGACGCGTAGGCCGTGGTGCCGATCAGAGCTTCTGTGTCCTCGTCACCCCCTTCAAGCTCAGCGAGGAGACCCGTAAGCGCATCGACATCATGTGCGACACCAACGACGGTTTCCGCATTGCAGAGGCAGACCTGAAGCTACGCGGCCCCGGCGACCTTGAAGGTACCCAGCAGAGCGGTATGGCTTTCGACCTAAAAATCGCTGACATCGCTCGTGATGGGCAGTTAGTACAGATGGCTCGCGACGAGGCGCAAAAGATCATCGAAGATGACCCTGAATGTCAGTCGCCCAAGTATGCTATCCTATGGAACCGACTGCGCCAACTACGCAAAACGAACATCAATTGGGCCGCCATTTCTTAGTTTTAAAGTGTTAAACTTACACAAAAAGTTGTTAACGCTTACAACTTTCTGCACGATTTTAGAATATTATTTATACCTTTGCACCCGAATAATTTGCTTTAGGCAATAAAACCAGAACCCAAATGATAACAATTAAGAATCTTAAGACAACTGTTTTATCGTTATTTCTGACTATTGCAGCCGTACCCACACAGGGTCAGGACCTGTTGGCACGTCAGGCTCCAGTTGACAGGAAAATGAAGGCAGTTGATTCCATAGTACTCAATAGATTGATTGAACAAGAGCTGTTCGAGAATCCCGCTGGCGACCTCTATGAGGAGTGGGACAACGAACTGACCCACTACAATGGTTCCGCTCTTCCCAATGAGGCCACCATCGACCTGCGTGGCTTCTGTATGCCGACACCAAGCCGTGTCGTTACTTCGAACTTCGGTGCCCGTTGGGGACGCCAGCACAAAGGTCTCGACATCAAGGTCTATATTGGTGATACCATTCGTGCCGCCTTCAGTGGAAAGGTACGTATCGTCAAGTATGAGCCACGAGGCTATGGCAAGTATGTCGTCATCCGCCACTATAATGGTCTGGAGACCTATTATGGTCACATGTCAGCTTGGCTCGTACACGAGAACGATGAAGTGAAGGCTGGCGATCCTATCGGTCTTGGAGGTAACACAGGTCGTAGCACAGGTAGCCATCTGCATTTCGAGACACGTATCTGTGGTGTAGCCATTAACCCTGCTCTGATGTTCGACTTCCGTAATCAGGATGTCACCGGTGACTTCTACACCTACCGTCGCAGCAATTACGCTCGAGAGTCAGCTCAGGCAACTCGTCTGCGTGGTGCCAACGGCAACAGCAACGTCGGACGCTTCGATTCTGATGAGGACGAGGAAGACGTGGAGATGGCAGTCGCAGCACCATCTGCATCCTTTACCTCTGAGGTTCACTTCCACAAGGTTAAGAAAGGTGAGACACTCCAAAGTATTGCCCGCAAGTGTCATACGACGGTCGACAACCTATGCAAGCTAAACCGCATAGGCAAGTCCATCCGCCTGATGCCGGGACAGATCCTGAAATACAATTAATCCCCAATAATTTAAAAGGCTTCCCAAGCGGAAGCCTTTTTGCTTATGACAGAGAAAGAAATCAAACAGTTACAAGCCGACAACGAGGCTTTGCGCCAAGAGGTAGATCAATTGAAGAACGAGCTGATCCGTCTCGTAGAGCGTAATCTTGAACTCTCCCAAAGGTTGGAGGAAGACGTGGAGTTGCGTCGCCGTACAGAGGTGGCCCGTGAGATTTTAGCCAAGAACATCGAGCGTCAGCGCAATGCCGACTTGCAGGACGATGGTCAGCTGATGGCCCTCCTTGAGATTCGTGTAGAACAAGAGAATGCTCTTGTGCAGCCCGACTTCGACTCGAAGGCACTCGCTAAGCTCCTTGGTGTCAGTCATGAGCGCCTCGTCCGACTGTTCCGTCGAAGCAGCATCTACAGTTCGCCCGACGCCTATCTCGACAACTTGCGTACTTTACTGGCCATGCGTCTGCTGCGCGACAAGCCTAACTACAGCATTGCCGCCGTTGCCGAGGAAAGTGGACTGGGAAATATCCGAACTTTACAACGTCGTATCCAGGAGGCAGTAGGCATGACACCTGTCGAATATCGAATGCTCTTCAATCGCGACGTGTAGACCAACAGATAAAGAGAACAACTTAAAAATTATAAATATGTTAGACAAAGAGAGAGGGCTTTATATCGCCCATTGCGCCAACGGTGCGCTCAGCATTACAGGTAAGATGGCCAACCGACACGGACTGATTGCCGGAGCCACAGGTACAGGAAAGACCGTCACGTTGCAGGTGATGGCTGAGACCTTCTGCCAGGCAGGTGTTCCCTGCTTCATGGCCGACATGAAAGGCGACCTCAGCGGTATCTCACAGGTAGGACGTCTCAGCGGCTTTATCGAGAAGCGTCTGCCGGAGTTCGGCATCGAGAACCCGGAGTTCCAGGCTTGCCCAGTCAGATTCTACGACGTCTTCGGCGAACAGGGACACCCCATGCGCGCCACCATCTCACAGATGGGCCCAATGCTACTCTCACGTCTGTTACAGTTGAATGAGACACAGGACGGTGTACTCAATATTGTATTCCGCATCGCTGACGACCGTGGTCTGCTCTTGCTCGACCTGAAGGACCTTCAGGCAATGCTCGACTGGGTATCGAAACACGCCAAGCAGTACACCACGAAATACGGCAACATCTCTGCTCAGACCATCGGTGCCATCCAGCGCGCCCTGCTCCAGCTGGAGACTCAAGGAGCCGACAAGTTCTTCGGTGAACCCTCGTTCGACATCTACGACCTCATTCAGACCGAAGGCGGTAAGGGTGTGATGAGCGTGCTGGCTGCCGACAAACTGATGATGCAGCCGAAGCTCTACTCTACCTATCTGCTGTGGCTCCTCTCAGAACTCTACTCCACCCTGCCTGAGGTCGGCGACATGGAACTGCCAAAGCTCGTATTCTTCTTCGACGAGGCCCACATGCTCTTCACTGATACCTCAAAGGCATTGCTCGACAAGATTGAGCAGGTCATCCGCCTTATCCGTTCGAAGGGCGTAGGTATCTATTTCATTACCCAGAGTCCGACAGACATCCCCGAGAACATCCTCGGCCAGTTGGGTAACCGTGTACAGCACGCTTTAAGAGCATACACCCCGAAGGATCAGAAGGCCGTAAAGACCGCCGCCGACACCTTCCGTGCTAATCCTGAATTCAAGACCGATGAGGCCATCATGAACCTCGAGACAGGTGAAGCGCTCGTCAGTTTCCTCGACGCCAAGGGTGCCCCTGGCATTGTAGAACGTGCGAAGATCCTGTTCCCCCTGTCGCAGATCGGTGCCATCACTGAAGGTCAGCGCCTCGATATCATCAAGCAGAGTCGTATTTCTGGCAAGTACGACACGCCTATCGATCGTGAGAGTGCCTTCGAGATTATCATGGCCGAGGCAGAAGAGCAGATGAAGGCTCAGGAGGAAGAAGCAGCTGCCCAGGAAGAGGCTAAAGCCAAGGGTAAGCAGAAGCCAGGTATGATGAGTAAGGTGTGGAGGGCCATCGTCACCGCTGTCACCGGCACACTTGCTACCATCCTCGGCACCTATATCAGCGACAAGGTGACAGGTAAGAAGACGAAATCGAAGACCTCTGCCACAGGTCGTGTGGTAAAGAATGCCACCAGTGCCGCCACCCGTTCCATCACCAAGGAACTGACGCGCGACATCCTCGGCAACCTGGTTAAATAAGGTATCGCATATCGTTTCCTATATATTGGTACATGCTCTGACGCAAGTTGAGCATGTACTTCATATGATAGAAGTTATCGATTTTCCATTGACCATCCTCATACACCAGTTCAATCCGGACTGGTGTATATGTGTCAGGGGAATAGACCGTAAAGTTCACGGTAGCCGTCTTATCGTTATCGGGGCCGATGAAGCAGTCTACCACCTCAAACTCATCGAAGCTGATCAGATTCGAGTCGTAGGTCATCGTCCAGCGGTTTACCTCAAAGAACAGCGAGTTGGTCTGGAACTCCTTTCTGCGCACGGCCATCAAAAGATCATTCCATCGCCTGGAGCAAAACGATTTGTCTAGCCAGTCACTTTCGACCGATCCGCCCAGATAGGTACACTCCTGTTTGATAAGACTATAGATAGATCTCACACGTTCAAGAACAACCTGACGCTCGACGGCCAAAGCCATTTCCGACAAGACGGAATCTGTCTTGACAGAATCCTTCAGCACTTTCTCAGCACCATTTCCAGTCTCTGGAGATCCTTTTCCAAAGCCCGAACAACTTGTCGACAATAAACAAACGGCCAATGCAAATCCTAAAAACAATACTTTCTTCACGACCTAAAAATTTTACTGGCTATGTACAATTGATCAATTTCGGGTGCAAAGTTACGGCAAAATTACAACATCACAAAACTTTATGTCATTTTTTAACGCAAACAGTGTACATATATGTTGTGCGTTCGACGGTAGTATACTGATAGCGCTCGTGGTCGAGGGCTGTTTTAAGGTCGTTGCTGATGCCTGTGCCAATGAGTTTGAGGGCAGACTCTTTCATCGTCCATAGACGGATGAAAGCTCTATCAGGCTGCTCCGAGGACTCTATCTGGCGGACCTCCTCATCATTCATCGAATAGTGGACCAGCCCTTCCTTATATTCTCGGATGCTCTCCACGTCGATACCTACTGGGCGATCTCCGATGACACAGGCAGCAGCCTCCTTGCAATGGCTAAGATTAAAGAAGATCTCAGGACGACCAGCGATCGAAGGTTTGCCGTGCTCATTATATTCAAAGACGGGATTATCCGTGATACCATATTCCTCTCGCAGCCCCTGCTTCAATAACTGGTATGCCAGCACACACAGCCGCTGCCCAAGTTCAAACTTGAACTTCAACGCCTGTTCCCTTCGCTGCTCCGAGATCTCCCCCAGCGCCGCCTCAAGATCAAAAGACCATATATCCTCAGATACCAGTATCTTCACCTTTTTTACCTTTTACTCCAGTCCCACCTCCGGCATGGGAATCTTACGGTTGGCATTCTCCTTCGCACCAAGGTCCACGAGTTCACGGCCCTTCTGCACCACACTCTGACGACCCGTGACCAGCTTATTGTTCGTCAGATCATAGGCCTCCTGCACCTTGTGAATCTTCTCGCCGAGGTCGTTATAGCGCTGGATGAAGTCGCCCAGACGGTCCAACAGCTGCTCTGCCAGTCCGAACACCTTCTGCTGATTCTCCGCCTGCTGATTCTGTACCCAGGCAATGTGTATCATATGGAGGATGCCCAGCAGGTTCTGTTCGCCAGTGACAAAGACCTTCTTCTCGAATGCCTCGCGCCACAGCGTGGGATCGTTCGCCAGTGCCAACTGCAACGACGACTCGAAGGGCACGAACATGATGACGAAGTCCACCGTCTCGCGCCCGTTCTTGATATATTTCGAGTAGTCCTTGCGGGCCAGTTCATTCACATGCTGACGAACACTCTTGATATGCTCTTGCAGATAACGTTCTTTCTCCTCTGCCGTCTCAGCGTTCACATACTTTTCGTAGGCCACGAGCGACACCTTCGAGTCGACAATGGCATCTTGTCCCTGAGGATAGTGCAGGATGACGTCAGGCTGCATCTCACGTCCCGTCTCGTCGTTCTTCAGCGGCCGTCCCATCTCGTCCCTCAGCCGTGCCTGCACCTCGTAGTGGATGCCTTCCGTCAGTCCCTGCGATGCCAAGAGGTCGCCCAGGATAATCTCTCCCATATTGCCAGAGACCTTATTGTCACGCCTAAGCACGTTCGTCAGCCCCTCGGCCTTCTCACCCAACTGCTGCGTCTGTTCCATCATCAGCCGTATCTGCTCACGGAACGAGGCCGCATGCCCTGCGCTTTCCTTCTGTGTATCGCTGATGGCCTTCTGCATGTTCGTGATAGCGTCCTTCAACGGCTGGGTGATGCCCGTCATCGTCTCCGTGTTCGACTCCTTCAACTTCGACGCGCTGCGTTCGAGCACCTCCTGAGCCATCGTCATAAACTGGGCGTCGCGCTTCTGCTGTTCCTCCTGTTTCTCGTCGCGGATTTGATCCATCTGCTGACGCATCAGTTCCAATTCCCTCGTCTGAGTCTCTGCCTTCGCATGCAAGTCTTTGTTTTCGGTCTCCAGATGTCTCAGACGACTCGTTGCATCCGCCAGCTGTTCACCCTTCATCGAGAGTTCGATATCCTTCTTTCCCCCCTCGATGCGCAGAACGTCCATCTTACGGTCCATCAAGAAATAGAGCACTGCAGCTCCGACGGCTATACCTATTATAATATATAAAGCAATCAACATATTTTATCCGATTTTGTTGCAAAAATACAAAAAAATGTTCAAATCATTGCAATTATCAGATATTTTATTTAAATTTGCAGCAGAAAACTGATAAACTTATCAACTCATTAACTTAAAAACTTCAAGATTATGGATTACAAGATTATTGACATTGAGGGAGTAGGCGACGTTTATGCAGAGAAGCTGACCGCCGCAGGTATCAACAAAGTGAGCGAGCTGCTTGAGAAATGTGCAGGTCCTAAGGGCCGTCAGGAGTTGGCCGAAGCCACAGGCATCAGCGACAAACTGATCCTCCGCTGGACCAACCATGCAGACCTGTTCCGTATCAACGGCGTAGGTCCCCAGTTCTCAGAACTGCTGGAGAAGGCTGGCGTCGACACCGTCAAGGAGTTCCGTCACCGTGTGGCAGAGAACCTGCAGCCGAAGCTGGAGGAAGTCAATGCCGAGTTCCACATCTGCGGCCGCGTGCCTTCAGTCGGCGAGGTTCAGAAGATGATCGACCAAGCCAAGGAGCTGGAGCCCAAGATGACGTACTAAGAGACAATGAATCCCCGCAGCAGCGGGGATTTCTTTTTATTGGAATGTTTTGGTGTACCGTCTTTTGATGGCTGGGAACATCTTTCGGACGCGCAGCAGATGGTGCACAATGTTTCCCCCAGCAATAATAAAGGTGACGCTAACGATAATCAGAAGCATGCCGATAGCCAGTTGGACAGTCAGCTGTTCGTGGAATATCAGAATGGCAAAGACTACGGCTGTGCCAGGCTCTGCTGCACCAAGGATGGCCACAGGCGTACTGCCGATCTTCTGAATGGCGGCACTGGTGCAGAGCAATGAGATAGCCGTCGGAAACAATGCCATGCAAAAGGCCGACACCCACAAAAGCGGCTGTTCAGAGAGGACAGTAAACGTATCCGTTTGGAACTTAAAGGCAAAGAGAAATTGTCCAAAGATGATAACATACAGCGTCAGCTTCAGAGTGGGAATCTGCTTGAGTTCTCCACGATTCACGGTCACCAGATAGACGGCATACGACAAGGCCGACAGGAATACGAGCAACAGCCCGTAGGCATCCAGCATAACCTCTCCGTCGCCACGATAGAGCAGTCCAATACCCATGGTGGCGAGAACGATACAAAAGACTGTCAGCGCCGAAATACGCTCATGGAAACACACAGCCATGATGATTGTCACTAACACAGGGTAGATGAAAAGCAACGTAGAGGCAATGGCCGCTCCGATATAAGTGTAGCTAACGTAAAGTGTCAGCGACGACAACGCCATCAGGATGCCAAGAGCCATCAACGGCAGAACCTGAGTCTTGCGAAGCCCAAAACCTCGCCCTCGCAACACCATCATAACAGCCAGTATCGGAATGGCGAAGAGATATCTCATGAAGAGAACGCTATAAGCGTCGATGCCTGCGTTAAGCAACGGAATGGCAAACAACGGATTCGTGCCATAGCTGGCCGCAGCTACGACGCCAAGTGTATAACCTTTAATGCGATTCGTCATCTTTTTCTATATGAGGCCGCAAAGGTACGAACTAAATCTGAGACCACCAAAGGTTTGAGGCATTATTAATACGCAACGCGTCATCATGTCATTTTTACGTCCTGAAAGCTTTTTGAAAGTTTTCGGGATTTTTCTTGTTTGTCTCAGATATTTGTTGTATCTTTGCGGAATAAAATGATAAATAACCAATAACATACAAGGTATGAAGAAACTACTATTATTTTTATTGATGCTTTTGCCGATAACGGCAAGTGCGTACGACTTTATGGTCGATGGTGTAGCTTATAATATATTGTCAACAACAGATCTGACATGTGTGGTTACAGAAGGTTGCGTACCAAACAATGGCAAACTAGTGATTCCTGCTACAGTAAATTACAAAAATCGCACTTTAACTGTTGTTGGTATTGGCGACGGAGAACCTATTGCAGACTACCAATCCGTTACAAATCTTACTATTGAGAACGGACCTACCTATATTGAAGGAGGTGCAATAAGATTTCAAATGATTCAGGTTGTCAGGATTCCTCCTTCAATCAAATTGATCAAATCCGATGCTTTTGGTGGTAACTACGGACATAGCGGTCTCGCCTCATGGATCGGAGATCCTATTGAAGTAATTATTGAAGATGGCGATGATGATTTGGAAGGCGAGCGTCCCACGTTCTTCCCTTATCCTTTTAATGGATGTTTGATCACTCGCCTATACATAGGACGTAGTATCGATGACAAGTTGTTCAATGGCCTCGGATCTTTGGAGGAGTTTACAATTGGCGACAAAGTAACATCAGTGTTAAGTGAGGGGGTCTCCATGTCATATTATATGAGCTCTTTGAAGAAACTGACTGTGGGAAAGAATCTCCAAACTGTGCCTAATTTCCAGGAAGAGAGTATTGATGAAATCTATATGCGTTCTGAGACACCGCCTCTATCGGAGGGCTTTACAGAGGGAACATACGGTTCGGCTACACTCTATGTCCCCAGAGGAACAAAGGAAGTTTACGAGAAAGCAGCTACCTGGCAGAACTTCTGGACTATCGAGGAATATGATGTCAAGGATAATGGTTCCAACAGAACCGATTATGCCGAGTATGACAGTGAGACAGGTACGTTGACATTCAAATATGGTAATAAGCCTGAGGGAGACAATATTTTTGAAACTATTTATGACCTAGCAGCATATAAAAAGAAATATGGTTATGGTTTCATATCTCCGTGGTATGATTTACACGATAATCTGAAAACAATTGTCTTCGATGAGTCATATTCTGAGGCGCTGCCTACGAATACCACTTTATGGTTTGCCGGACTCAGCAAATTGACGACCATAAAAGGAATTGAGTACCTGAACACCAGTGAAGTTACAGAAATGCGCAATATGTTCTGGGCTTGCTCCAATTTGTATCAGATTGACTTGAGGAACTTCGATACACGCAACGTGACCAACATGAGCGGAATGTTTGCTGATTGCAGCGCATTGACAGCTATTTATGTTGGCGAGAATTGGTCTACAGAAAAAGTGTCCTCAGAAAGTAGTTTGTTCAGTGGATGTAATAAGCTTGTTGGTGGATCTGGTACTGTGTTCGATAGCAATCATATAGGCTTAGACTATGCCCGTATCGACGGAGGTGCTTCTGGCCCAGGATATCTATCCACAATTTTCATTATGGGTGATGTCAATGGCGACTGGTTTATCTCCATAAAGGATGTAAATCTTGTCATAGACTATATCATGGGCAGAGTTCCAGAAAAATTCAATTTTTTCGCAGCCGACATGAATAAGGATTATAAACTGGATGCTGTCGACCTAGTCCTTCTAATTAATAGTAGGTGGGATAAATGACCGCCATCATTCGGAGTTATTATATCACCTTACAAAGATTAAATAAATCCCCCGAAAGCTTGCAGAAAGTTTTCGGGATTTTTCTTGTTCGTTTCAGGAATTTGTTGTATCTTTGCAAAATAAACTAAGAACTAAGAAGATGAGATTAAGAAGACAACTAACCACATTGTTACTGATGGCAGCCTATGTTGCATCTGCCCAAACAAGTAATGAGCCTTTGTATCGCGAAGGACAAGTCATAGTCAAGTTCAAGTCTGGACAAAGCATGGCGCGTGGTAACCAGACAAACAGTGGATTGGGAAAGGCTCTCCAGTTGATTGGCGGAACCGAGGCCCGGCAACTGATGCCGCTCTCAGGAACCACGACTTCCAAAAGCAGGAAGGCCTTGGTACGTGATGACGGAGCCAGCGACAGAACAGATCTGTCTGGGCTCTACCTCATTCATTTTGACAAGAAGAAATCTGTTGAAAGCACCATAGAAACTCTGAAGGAACTAGGCGATGTGGCCTATGCCGAACCCAACTATATTGTGAGGGCTATCGGCATGGCCCCAAAAGCTCACCCCAATGTTCCTCAGCCTGAGGTAAACGAGGTCAGTGCCACGCCATCGTACAATGACCCTAACTATTCTGAACAGTGGGGACTGCAAGCCATCAATATGCCAGCCTTGTGGGAGAAGCCCGTCATCAACTCAACACGTCCTGTCATTGCCATCCTTGATACTGGTGTCGATATCACCCACTCTGACCTCGCTGCCAATATCTGGACCAACACGGCAGAGAAAGGTAACGATGAGGACGGCAATGGTTTTGTGGGCGATGTTCATGGTTGGGACTTTATTGAGGGGACATCCGATATCACTGACAAAAATAACCATGGTACGCACTGTGCAGGTATTGCAGCAGCAGTTGGAAACAATGGCAAGGGAATCGTGGGAGCCAATCCCAATGCACTAATCATGCCAGTAAGGGTGCTGAACGAGGCTGCTTTAGGAGACGTTTCAATCATTATACAAGGTATAGACTATGCCATTGCCAATGGCGCTGATGTCATATCTATGAGTTACGGATACTCTTGTCCATGCGGTCCGTCAGAAGCCGAGAGAGATGCACTTCTGGATGCATCACAATATGCAATTTTGGTTGCCGCTGCAGGCAATAACGGTGTTTGCATGAATTCCGAGCACCAAGGGCTGCACGGCGATCCCAATATGACACCTATGCCCAGCTATCCTGCGGCATTCAGGTTCGTTATTGGCGTCCAGGCTTCCGATGAAACAGGGAAACTTGCCTCATTCAGTAATTTCGATTGTGGCATTACGCCACCATCGTTGTGGCTGCAAGAACCTCTTTCCTATGAGGTGACAGCGCCTGGCAACAATATCATCAGTACGGTTAGCGGTGGCGGCTATGAACGCATGAACGGCACATCAATGGCCTGCCCCCTTGTGGCTGGAGCAATCTCCAGTCTGATGCAGAGGCGTAACTTCAACAGCAACCAAGAACTTTTGACCGCTCTCGCCCTGACCAGTCAGACTGGCGATGTGGACATGATTGCAGCCTATGGTATTACAGAGTTGCCAAAACACAACATTAACGAGGTGTTTACATCCAATGTTAATGGTGTGGACATTACGTTTAAAGTGAAGACAGTCAACACTGTTCAAGTAGGCGACGGCGAAAATGCCGCCATAGCATCACAGGGAGTAACCAACGTTACCATTCCCGCAATGGTGGACGGTTTTCAAGTGACCTCAATAGACTACCGAGCCTTCTCTTGGACAGAACTAGAAACAATCTCCCTACCAAATACACTCAAGTTCATTAGCACTGATGCATTTTACGCAACAGGCCAATTAAAGGAGATCACGATTCCCGAAAGTGTTGTAGAGATTGGCGAAAATGCTTTTACAGGATGTCAAATTACAGAACTAATCATTCCTAAAGGGTTGACTGTCATCAAGCAAGGTGCCATCAATTCATGTCTTGAATTGAACTCTATAAAGGTGGATGAGGCTAACCCCAAGTATGACTCTCGCAACAACTGTAATGCTATCATAGAGACGGCTACAAACACCCTGATTACTGGTACAACCACCGTTCCACAAGGTGTGGAGATCATTGGCAAGAAAGCGTTTTTCGGTCTGCCCATCGAGTCTATTACTATACCAAATAGCGTAAAGGTAATAGGCGAACAGTCATTTATGTGTTGTGAAAAACTAAAGCAGATAGATTTTCCAGATGGTTTAACAACTATAGGTGATGAGGCGTTTAATCAATGTATGGGCCTGAATACACTTTTCATTCCCAAGAGTGTGACATCCATAGAACCCATGACATTCTGTTATTGCGAGAATCTGACATCTGTCGTTGTTGATCCTGCCAATTCTGTGTATGATTCACGTGGAAATTGTAACGCCATTATAGAAACGGCTTCGAACACGTTGATTGAAGGATTCAATTGCACAACAATTCCTAATGGGATAACAGGTATAGCCACCAATGCCTTCTATTATTGCAGATCATTGGAGTCTGTCACCATAAGCAAGGATATCACATACGTAGGTACTTCCGCATTTATGGGATGTGACAAATTGAATTCCATTGTTGTTGTAGATGACAACCCTGTCTATGACTCCCGTGACAATTGCAACGCCATTATTGAGACGGCAACGAACACTTTGGTATTCGGGAACCACGCTTCCACCATTCCTTCAAGCGTAAAGCATATTGCAGCGTGGGCTTTTTGGGGAGTCACATTTGAGAACACATCTTTAGTTATACCGGAAGGAGTGGAGCATGTAGGAACAAAGGCGTTTTACATCTTTGACAACGTAAGTCTGTCTCTACCTTCATCACTAAAGCAGCTCGATGACGACGCTTTCTTCGTTTGCACCGCCGTCGGAGATTTTATCAGCGAGATTCATTGCTATCGCAAGACGCCTTTGCCGATTTCCAACTATGTATTCCGAGCTAATGGCACAGGCACACTATACGTCCCCAAAGGACAGAAGGCCGCTTATGAAAAGGCAAAGGGCTGGAAACGCTTTGGCACCATTGTAGAGATGGATGTAGAGGGAGCTGATCCTCCCATAGAGATTGAACCAGTTATTGAATCGGAAGAGACAACCTTCGGTGGTGATGGTGACATCATCGATGAAGAGACCGATCTGACCAATGTCGTCATCGAAAACACCTACTACACGATGGACTCTGAGAATGGCGACGGCTACGATACAGAACAACAGGCTCTGGTGTTGAACTCCACCACAACAAAGGAGCAGATGAATACGGTGCAAGAAACGAAAGTGGGCGACGATGCTGTCCGCGACAACTATTCTGGCATCATCTTCGAGGTGCCTGCCGGCAGGGGTGAGGTGACAGTAGATGCTCAGATTATAGGATCGCATGTGTTGAATGTCCAAATAGGAAAGAAGGAACCTACAAAGGTAAGCAATTCAGAGCGCGAATTGGTGACAATTAAATATAATGTGAGCGAGCCGACATATGTCTATCTCTATGCTTCGTCTGATGGTGGCAGCCATACCCGCGCTTCGAGTGCTACGACAAACAGCGTCCTGCTCTATGGCTATAATGTGACATTGAAAGGCGACATACCTGGCGACGCCAATGGCGACAAGGAAGTGAATGTTGCCGACATCGTCAAACTAGTGAACGACAATGCCCCCCAGTCCGAGATCGACGAGGTCGTGGACATCATCATGAAGAAGAAGTAAAAGAAGGGCCTTGACGGCAGACATCACACTGCAACAAACATTTTATCGAAAATATGATAATCATAAATTCAGTAAAATCACCCTAAGCCAAGATCGACGAGGCTGATGTGAACAAAGACGGCGACGTGAATGCCGCCGACGTGGTGTTCCTCGCCAAGATGCTGGGCCAGAAAGAATAAAAATCCCCTTAAAATTATAACAGCGCAATAGAACTTATTATGTAAACAACTCATCCATGGTAATTTCCTTCTGTACCATGTTGTAGTAGTTGTTGTGGGCAACACCGTTCGTTGTTATCATGACAAGATGAAGGGTGCGCTTGTCCTTCGACAGCTCACGGTATGCATCAAGTTTTTTTTGCAGGTCCTTGGCGTAATCATAGCCTTACTGGTTTTTATCAAAATCCGCTGCAAATATAACAAAAATATTCTTATAATCAGCGGAAATATTGCTTTTTCTTTATGTTTCCGCTAAAAATAACGCATATTTATGATAACTACACCTTCCTGAAGTGTGACTTCAACATTAAACCTTATTTATATTATTGGCAAAGGTACGAAAATTTCTGAAATGTGCAAGCAAATTTTTAGAATAGAATATTTAAGAAATTGCATCAAAACGTCATAATTGAAGTTAATATCCTATAATACAATTAGTTATACTATGACGTTTAATATAATTAGCCATCATATAAACGTCATTATTAGGGACAAAACCATGTTTTAAGTCACTTCTGAGTCTGATAAAGGATAGGAGATCAGGGTAGTTTAGCCAGCCTGAACTGACAGTTTACCTAGCCTAAACTGT
>JAEEGJ010008263.1_pt1 | contig 28857 bp, 35 predicted proteins | sample 8958761 | NCBI WGS metagenome assembly JAEEGJ01 (sample SAMN16246546, study PRJNA631951) | gut metagenome | biome: gut microbiome; feature: rumen; material: RS-attached | host: Bos | place: Iran: Karaj | collected 2018-10
GCTTTCAGGTAATGCTTCGTGAGATGCTTACTGTAGGCCTGCCCATGTCGATCGTTCTGACGGCAGTATGGGTGGGCTATGCCGTCCTGAAAGAACGTAAGAATAGAATAACCGTAACAAATGTTAAATAATTAAAAATCACTGCACTATGTTTTTCCAAGTGTATGGGGCTAATGCCCTGTCTCAGTGGGGAATGATGCTCGTTGTCCTCGCTGGTCTTATCTTACTGAACGAGTTTGCCCGTCGCACCAAGTTCGGCGGCATCTTTACATTTTTGGTCGTTCCCGTTGCTTTGACGGCCTACTTCCTCGCCATCTGGCTTGGCGTCCGCAGCGGAGCACAGTGGGCGTTGGAAAACCAGACCCATGTCTATATGCAAGGCTGGTTCCATTATGCCAAGCTCTATGCAGCCACAGCCGGATGTATTGGCTTTATGATGATCAAGTACAAATGGGGCGTTGGCGCCAAGCACTGGTTCAAGCCGTTCCCGTTCATCATCGTGGCCATCAACATCTTGATTGCATGCGTTTCCGACTTTGAGAGCGCCGTCATGGGATGGAACAAGTGGTGGCTTACCTCCGAAGGCGTTTGGCAATACGGTGGCTGGCACAATGTCTTTAATGGTGTTGCCGGTTTGTTCAACATCTTTTGTATGACCGCTTGGTGGAATGTGTATGGTTCCAAGGACAAGAAAGACATGATCTGGGCCGACATGACCTGGGTCTACATCGTCATCTACGACATTTGGAACTTTGCCTACACCTACAACTGCCTGCCGACGCACAGCTGGTACTGCGGTATCGCCCTGCTGCTGGCTCCTACGGTGGCCGCTTTGCTGTGGAACCGTGGCGGTTGGATCCAAAACCGCGCCAATACCTTGGCCATCTGGTGCATGTTCGCACAGGTGTTCCCGCTCTTCCAGGAGACCTTCAAAGACGGTCGCCAATGGTTCAGCTGGGCTACGCTTCCCGTCCTCTATCCTGAAGGTGTCACCACCATTGAGAAACTGTACGCTGCGGGTGGACAAGCTGCCGTTGACGGTGTTGTGGGCACTACGGTAGATCCTTCCGTCGTGGCGGCCAATCCTACCATGATGATGGTGATCAGCACACTAGCTCTGATAGTGAACATCGTTGCTCTTTGCTACATCATCTCGGTTTCCAAGAAACGTCACATCAACCCGTACAAGGAAGATGTCTTCGTCAACCAGAAGTACTACAAAGACGCCATGGCCCGTGCCGATGTAGATTAAACATTGGTCTTGGTGAACAAATCCGCAATCCAGGCACAGTCTTGGATTGCGGATTTTTGTACTATTGCACCTATGAGTCAACCCCTTCTGGTGGGTGTTTTCGACGAACCCCTCCGCATTTTTACGCATTTCCATATCAATTATGGCAAAAAGACCACCTTTGGACACGACTGTTTCGTCAACTTCGGCTGCACTTTCCTCGCCTTGGGTGGTATCACCATCAGCGAGAATGCCATCGTGGCTCAGTATGCCTATTGCCTAGGTAATGACATTGATGGTTAGCATTCCGCTGGTGCTTGTGTCGCTGAAACGATTGACGCAAACGAAATAAAAGCAGTATCTTTGCAGCAAATCAACAAATCATCTATTCTACACTATGAACAAACAAATCATTATATACGGCAGCCAGTACGGATCAACCCAACGGTATGCCGAACGACTTTCGGAGATCACGGGGATTGAAGCCGTCAATTACAAAGAAGCAAAGGGCATTGGCGATTACAAAAGGGTTGTCTATCTCGGAGGGCTCTTTGCCGGTGGCGTCATGGGACTGAAGAAAACGGTCAGCAAGATGACTTCCCAGCAGGAGCTTATTTTAGTAACGGTGGGCATGACTGATCCAAATGAAACGACCTATTTCGAGGGCATCAGGAAAGCACTTAAGACTCAACTTCCAGAGCCTTTCTATAACGATAACAAGATCTTTCATTTGAGAGGAGCCATCGACTACAGCCAACTCGGCTTCAAGCGTCGCATTATGATGAAGATGTTCCACTCCATGATGCTCAAAAAGCCCGAATCGGAGCTTACCGCTGATGCGAAGGTCATGTTGGAAACCTACGGCAAGCAGGTGGACTTTGTGGATTATGACGGGCTCAAACCTATTGTTGAGATTATTGAGAAAACGAAATCATTGAGCAATTAACATGATGATCCTCGACACCACTAATATGTGCTCGCATTTGCAGAAGAAGCTGTTCGATGAGGATGGCGAGTACCATCGTCTTTGGCTGGCTATGCAAGATGATGAAGAATTGACTGCTGTAGTTCGCTCGCGGCAGCTCCACATCTATCGCAATGGCAAGAAAGTGTTGGTGTTGGCTGGAAAGTCCGCCCCGAAGATTTTAAGGGAAGATCCGATTTGTGAGATGATATCTAATAACGCCAAGGAACAAACCCAATAATGCACTTTTTTTAGTGCATAAAATTAAAAATATTGCACTTTTTTTAGTGCACATAGAAGGCATCGTGCACGGCCATGGAACTACAATTCCTTTGTAAACGTTTTGACTATGCAAAACTCCTGATGCTCTTACCCACGTTGATGAAATGGTCGGCCACGCGCTCGGCGTTTTGCGCCAGTGAGATGTATTCGGCACCAACTTGCGGGGTGCATTGTCCCGCCACAAGCCGCTGGATGTGTTGCGATTCCATGGTCTCCGTGAAGCTATCAATCTGTTCCTCAATCTGATATGCATATTCGAGCGCCGTGAAGTCGAGGTCGTGGTAGGCTTTCATGACTTCATGGTAGAGTGCCGTGATCTTCCGCTCCATTTCCTTGATTTCCAACACGGCAGGCGCAGAGAACGTTTCATTTTGGGTTTGCAGGCTTTCCGCATATTCCACGATGTTTTCGGCATAGTCGCCGATGCGCTCCAGGTCGCTCACACTTTTCACGCTGCAACTCAGGAACTTGCCATCCGTTTGGTTGAGTGGTTTTGCTGAGAGCGCCGCCACATAACGGGTCAACTCACTATTCAGGAAATTGAGTTCGTTTTCAATCTTTTTGAATTTCTCTAAATCGCTGAAATCCAATGTGGTGACGATATGAATGGCGCGACAGAAGTTATCATGGGCCAATGCACCCATGTTTTCAACTTCGGCCTTCAACTGCCTGACAGCCAAAGCGGGTGTTACCAACATGGAGTCGTCAAGGAAATGAAGATGAAACTTGTCGTCATGGAGCTCTTCGACATGGTCGGGAATGATGCGGCACACCAAGCGTACCAGGCCGTTGGTCAGCGGCAGTGCAACCAAGGTAGTGCAGACATTGAAAACGGTATGGAACATGGCCAGCTGCACCTGAGGGGCGTGTGGGAACATGGCCTCAAACATCCTCCCAAAGCCCCAATCCCCTTGGGTGAAAAGATGAAGAACCAAGGCGATAAGCAAGAACAATACAACACCCATCACATTGAAAAACAGATGGATGAGAGCTGTCCGTTTGGCGTTTCGGCCACTGGTCATGCCCGCTAATATGGCCACCACGCACGAACCGATGTTGGAACCCATCGTGAGGAAGATGCCTTGGTCGAGCGAGAGCAAACCCGCCACCACCATGGTGATGGCGATGGACGTCAGCACCGATGACGACTGGATGATGGCCGTGAGCAAAGCACCGATGAAAACAATCAGCAAGGGGTTACTGATGGTAGCCAAAAACTGTTTCACTGAATCCAAGGCAGCGAATTCATCCATGGCGCCCGACATGATGCCGAGACCGACAAACAGCAAGCCGAAACCCGCCAAGATGCTGCCAGTTTGTTTCCACTTCTCTCGCTTCGAAAACATCATCACAAAGGCTCCGATACCGGCCAAGGCCGAGAAGAGCACCGTTGTGGAGATGCCGTGGCCACCAAACATGCCCAAGGCCACCAATTGCGCAGTGACCGTGGTACCAATGTTGGCGCCATAGATGACAGTGGCAGCTTGCGCGAGCGACATGATGCCCACATTCACGAAACCGATGACCATCACCGTCACCGCGCCCGAGCTTTGAATGGCTGCCGTGCCCACCGTTCCGATGCCTACGCCGAGCCATTTGTTATTTCCCATTTTGGCAAACAACCGCTTCAAGCCCGCACTGCTTGCACTTTCAAGACTGGTACTCAACATTTTGCAGGCCACCAAAAATACCCCGATGCCTGCGATTAGGGTTAAAATTGCGATAACGATGAGCATACGCGTAAATTTTTGAAAGCGGCCAACGATGGCTCACTGACCGCTTTCGTTATGAAGAAAAAATTGACTTCTTATTTGTGGTCAATATGGATTACATTGAAGTTGCTATCAAATTCAATTTCAACTCCGTTACTTAACTCAATTTCCCAACCGTTTGCTTTCTTTTCGATTTTGTCAACATGTTGGTTGGGGTAATTCGTGGCAACATAGGTGGAAATCTGTTCGGGGACGAGTTCAGTAGGAACGACACCATAAACACTCGATTCATCGCAGTCGATGCTCTTCCATTCGAAGGCGAGGTTGAAGGTGATATCAGTGCCGTCGGTCAGTTTCACCTCATATTCATGCTCATCCACCTCAACCTTGAGGATGCCAACTTGAGGGAAATAGGTATCCACAAAAGTGTTGATTTCTGCATAGTCAGAAGGAGTTCCGCCACCATTCCCGCCACCATTCCCGCCGCCGTTTCCGATGACATTGAAGTTGGTGTCGAACTTGATTTCCTGTCCATTCTTGAGTTCAATCTCCCAACCATAATGTTCTCTCTCAATTTGTTCGATCTGCTGGTTCGGGAAGTTCGTGTTTACATAGGTAGTAATCTGTTCGGGAACGAGTTCTGTAGGTACGGCACTGTAAATGGAGGACTCTTCACAGTCGATGTGTGTCCATTCGAAGTTGAGATTGAAAGAAATCTCGGTACCATCGGCAAGTTCCACTTCATATTCGTCGTCTTCTGCTTTGATGCTAAGGATTTCAGTTTGAGAAAAATAGGTATTTACAAAAGTGTTGATATCAGGGTATTCAGTGTTGCTTCCTCCCCCATTTCCGCCATTGTTGACGACATTGAAGTTGGCATCAAACTTGAGTTCAACATCATTGCTGAGTTCAATCTCCCAGCCGTTGTTTTCCCTTTCGATTTCATCAATGTGTTGATTGGGATAGTTGGCGGTAACATAAGCTGCAATCTGTTCGGGGACAAGCGTCGCAGGCACAGCATCATAGATGGATGAATGTTCGCAGTTCACCTCAACCCATTCAAACGCTTGGGTAAAATACACCTTGGTGTTGTCGCTTAGAATCACACGGTAATAGTGTTCGGTCTGGTTACAGCTGAGGATGCTTGCTTCTGGGAAATGTGTGTTGACAAACGTGACGATGTCCGTGGCAATGTCAATCGCATTGACGGGAGCACCGTTCCCTTCGGCCTCCCATTGGTTGTTGTTACTGTTGTTACCTCCAGTGGGTGTTTCTTTTGTGCATGATGACACTGCAAAAGACAGTGCGATGCATGCTGCAAACAATGCTAATTTCTTCATTTTAGTTAGATTTTAGTTGATAAATAATTGAATTATGGGATAAAAAAAGATGGTCCGAACCGAAGTCCGCACCATCTTTTATGTTTTTCGTGATGATATGGTTATGGCTGTCGGCCAGACTTTTTCTTGGGGCATAGCGCCTCACCTGTCCAAGGCGCAAAGCCGCCGAGCATAGATTTTCATTTTGCTCCTCTCCTATTGTCGTAACTGGGAAGAGGTCACATCGGCATTGCAAACCATCCGATGAACCATTGAGCACGAAATCCGAATCTTCGTCGTCGTCAAACTCATCACCGTCAAACGACATATTAGACAGGATTTCAGTTTGTTCCATGATGTACAAATCCTCTTGGGCCGTGTTGGTAAGGTCAAGAAGGAACAGACCCATCAGGATGAGGGCGACGACAGAAACATATTTTCGGAAAAAGTCAATCATGGCAATGCCAATGTTCTATTGAATAACTGAATAGTTCTGTAAATATTGTCGGGTTAGGTAAAAAAAATGTTGATGGTCAATCTCCCCTCCTGAATTTCTGGGGGCTCATACCCACGGCCCGACGGAAGAAAGTGCCGAAATGGCTTTGGTTTTGAAAACCGAGTCGGTCGGAGATCTGCTGGACGGAGAGCGTGGAGGTCAACAGCAGCGACTTGGCCTTTAAGACTAAACAATCCGTGAGATTGTCGCCCGCTGTTCGCCCCGTCACTTGTTTCACCACATTGGAGATATAGACCGGCGTAAGGTGAAGCATATCGGCGTACCATTTGATGTTGTGGTGCTCATGACAATGCTTATCGACCAGTGAGAGGAACTGTCCAGCCAGTTCCTCAGAGCGCGAAAACGGTTTCTGAGATGAGAGGCTGTTAGCATGAAATTCAGAAAGGAAAGATGAGAGGGAATGGATAAGATATACCAAGGTCGTCCGCCTTTCTAGCGATTCATTCTGCATCAGAGCTTCCAAGAGGTCAAGATAGTGCATAATGGTCTGCATGCTTGTCTCGTCAAGCTGTGAGGCAGGACGGACATAGGCGTAGTGTACTTTTTCGTAGTGTAGTGAGAGCGATAGTTCCTCGGCAATCACCGGAGAAAGCGAGAGAAGACGAACCTTTAGGTCGGAGCTACTGCTGTTATAATGCAGCACATGGTCGTTAAAGATGTAAACGGCAGCAGGTGCTTTCATCTCAAAATCGACCATATTAATCTTTCCGCTGAGCGTGCCTTGCGTGACAAACAGGACGACATAATGACTGGTGTGGAAGTATTGTGGTATGCCCACCTCGGTGTGATTCTCGATTTCAGCCACCATTATCTCGTTGTTTTTCCATGCTGTACGCCTTATGATACTCGACGAATCGCTCAAAACAGGCAAACCGTCATTTCTATTCTTTTCAGTAAACATACGCCTAATCTATTGGTATTTAATTTTAGAACAATAATTGACGGGGTTTAAATGATTGATTTTTTAAAGAATGCTGCAAAAATAAACAATAATTTAATTCAGTAATATATAAAATAGAACATAATATATCGTTTTAAGGACACTATTATCCTACAAAAGGGTTTTACCTTTGCGGTCTTATATTTTTACACCATTCTTTATGAGAATCCTCTTTGTGATAGACACTTATGATACCAACAATAATGGCACCAGCATCTCAGCACAGCGTTTTGCGGCTGAGTTGCGCCAGCGCGGCCACGAGGTGAAAATCCTGACTTCGGGCGAGCCGGGCGACGACCGTTTTGCCCTGCCCACATACAAGATGCCCATTTTCCAACCGTTGATGGACAAGCACAACTTCAACTTCGCCGCCAACGAGAAAAAGACCATCCACGAGGCGGTTGAATGGGCCGACATCATCCATTGTTTCTTGCCGTTCGCCATCGAGATAGAAGCCAAACACTATGCCGACAAGATAGGAAAACCTTCGACCGCCGCGTTTCACATCCAACCACAAAACCTATGGTCGTCGGTGGGGCTGGGCAAGGTGGATTGGATCCAAAACGGCACATACATCAGTTTCAGGGATTTTCTCTACAACAAGTTCAGGCACATCCATGCGCCTTCGCAGTTTATGGCCGACGAAATCAAGCAACGCGGCTACACGGCCAAAATCCATGTCATCTCCAACGGCATCCAGGATGCATTCCTCCAGGCGGGACACCGCAACCTTGACGAAGGACGGCCTGCCAAGTCACCCGAGTTTGAAGGCAAAATACTGATCATGATGGTGGGACGGCTTTCGGCCGAGAAACGACAAGATGTGCTTATCAATGCCGTGCCCTACTCAAAATATGCCGACAAGATCCAGCTCGTCTTTGCAGGTCAAGGACCAAAGCACAACGAATACGTGGCACTGGGCCAGTCGTTGCCCCATCCGCCCCAATTTGTATACAAGAACCAAGACGAGTTGATTGCCCTGCTGTCGCAAGCCGACCTTTATGTGCACGCGAGCGACATGGAAAGCGAGGCCATCTCGTGCATCGAAGCCTTTGCCACAGGTTTGGTGCCCGTCATTGCCAATTCCGAAGTCAGTGCCACACCGCAGTTCGCTCTAGACGGTCGCAGCCTCTTCAGGGCCGGAAGTCCCAAGGACCTCGCCCGCGCCATCGACTACTGGCTTGACCATCCAAAGGAACGCGAGTATATGGAGAGACTCTATGCCAAAGCTGCCAAAAAATACAGCCTTTCCAACTCCGTGCGCATGTTCGAGGAAATGTTGAACGAGGAGATGGAAGACTGCGCGAAACAGTCCTCACAGCCATAAATCCATAAATCTATGAGACACAAAGCACCGAGATGGGCATTGTTAAACGTGCTGTTGGCACTCTCCTTTGCACTCTACGCACAAGAAAAAATAGAGTACCTGCCTTATGGCAATATGGACTCGTGGACGGTGCGCTACATTAAGGAATCAGTACTGTTGGGCGGGAAAACCCGCACATTGTATGTCATCGCCAAGTCCGACACTATCCGCAAAAACAAGCCCTACCCATACGATAGTGATAATTCGCCTTGGGGAACGAGTAATGCCTATGCCAAGGTGTGCGGGGTGGAGAAAGCCGCCGTTTCGGCCACCCCTGAGCGGCGTGGCAAAGGTTATTGCTGTCGTTTGGAAACCACGCTCCAAACCGTGACAGCCATTGGCATCGACCTCAAAGCTCTTGCCACAGGCAGTTTGTTCACTGGCACCCTTCTTGACCCAATGACGTTGGAAGGTTGCAAGGTGCCGATGAAAACTATTGACATGGGCATCCCATTCACGAAACGCCCTTCGGCTCTAATGCTTGATTATAAAGCAATAATAAAACAAAACTCTGCCATGGTGCGAGCTACAGGTTCCACAAAAGTGACCCAAATAGAAGGGCGGGATGAAGGCGAAATCATATTATTACTGCAACATCGTTGGGAGGATGCCGATGGCAACATTTTTGCCTATCGGGTGGGCACAGCCTCAGAACGTATCACAAAAAGCATTTCTGAGTGGCGCAACAATCACCGCCTACCCATTCGTTACGGCGATATCACCCTACATTCCGATTACAAATCATGGGAGAGACTGACACAAAACCGTTTCATGGCGCGCAATTCAAAAGGGACGATGGTTCCAGTGCAAGAAGTTGGTTATAAAGCAGATGCAACGCCAACACATCTGATTTTACAAATTTCGTCAGGCTGTCAGGAGGCGTTTACCGGATGTCCAGGCAATGTGGTTTGGTGCGACAATATTCGGTTGGTATACTGATTGTTTCCGTCTTTGAAGATGACTAGTACCGCCATCAAGTACCACAATCTTAATATTGCACTTTTTTAGTGCATATAGACGACATCGAATACGGCCAAGGCATTTATTTCAATTCCATTGTGGACGTTTGGGCTGCTGTATTTAATCCCTATTCTTCTGACAACCCAACCATAGTTTTCCTGTATTCCATAGGGCTTTCCCCAAGGTGTTTCTTGACGTATTTGCAAAAGAAACTGACATCGGGGAAATCCAGTTTGAAGGCAATTTCCTTCACGGAGAGGTCGGTCTGCAATAAATAGTATTTGATATGGCTTACAGTGTTTTCCGTAATCCAGTCCATTGCCGTGCGACCACTCTTTTCCTTACAGACGGCACTTAAATATTTTGAGGTGACAAGCAATTGTTCGGCGTATGCCCTGACTTCACGCTCGGTATTAGTTGGACGGCTAAGTATGGACATGAAACGCTGGAATAGGCGGTCTTTTTGAGAGGTGTCACTTGTAGTTTGGTCAATGACGTCATTTTCAAGTGCATGAAGCAGTTCAACAGCTACCGCTTGCGAGGTAAGTCTGATGATACGCTGGCGATAAGGATTGTCATTATCTTCCATGTAGACCATCAAAAGATTAAAGTAGGCCAGGAAAAGCTTGCCTTGGAACTCTGTGGCGTGGACAACAGGGTTTTGCCTTAAAAAGAATAGTTTTTTCCACCAATTGGGGTCGATGTGAAAAACGCTTGGCATTGTCTCGTCATAAATCGACTCGCCGGCACTGATAACCTTACCTTGCAAGTCGGGAGTGCGCATATACATGCCGATGATGTTGCGGGGTGTACATATAATGATGTCACCTTCCCCTACGTGGTACATTTCTCCCTCTATGGAAAACTGCAACGCGCCTCTCTCACAATAGAACGCTAGGAAGGAACTCAACATGGTTTCTGACGTAATGTTGACTTCATCGATATTATCAGAAATGATGAGGTCGTTGAACGATTTCAGCATAGTTGGTCAATTTTTCTGCAAAGAAACAATCTATTTAGGTACATTTTATGGTAAATAACTCCTTTTTTGTTTTCAATATTTCTTATATCGGATAAAAAAACCACAAAAAAAGCAGTTTGGACAATACGCTTCTGCCTCTATGTGTCTAATTTTGCGTCAAATAATCAGTAAAATGAGTCATGAAAGTAGGACTTTTCATCGATACATGGTACCCTATGGTGGACGGGGTGATCAAAGTGGTGGACAATTACGCCCGCCGATTGGTGCAATATTGCGAGGTAATGGTATTCTGTCCAGAGACCAAAGGTTTTGATCGTGAGGAAGATGTGAAGCTGCCATATCAGGTCGTGCGATGCTCATCGCTGCCGCTCATCACTAGCGATTACGACCTTCCCACATCCGTCTTAGACCCACGATTCGAAGCACAGCTTATCAAGAGCGGTATTGATATCATCCATATCCATTCTCCCTTTTCGGTAGGTATGGCGGGAGTCCTATATGCCAAAATACACAAGCTTCCCGTGGTCGCCACCTTGCATTCGCAGTACAAGCAGGATTTTGAGAAGTCGCTCAAGTTCAAGTTAGCCTCGAATTTGGCGCTGAACACCATCATGCGTGTATTCAACGCCTGCGACGAATGCTGGGCTGTGAATGAGGATATCAAAGACCTCTATGTCAATGAATACGGCCTGACCGCCCCCTGCAAGGTACGCCTCAACGCCACCGATCACCATCCTGTGTCCGATGCCGTTGCCGCCGCCCGGATTGTCAACGAGACCTATGGCATCTCAGCCGACACTACGGTCTTCCTTTTTGTAGGAAGGATAAATTTCATCAAGAACATCGACTTCATCGTTCGCGCTTTAGCGAAAGCCAAAGCGATGGGCCTGAAGAACTTCAAGATGTTGTTTGCTGGCAAGGGACAGGATGAGGATAAACTCGCCGCCCTTGTGCGAGAACAGGGTCTGACCGAAGAAGTGGTCATGTGCGGCCTGACTGGCAAAGAGATGCTTGAGAACCTCTATTCTCGTGCCAAGCTTTTCCTGTTCCCGTCGCTCTACGATGCCAACTCATTAGTACAGATTGAAGCTGCTTGCCAGGGTACACCCACCGTATTCTTGGAAGGTGCCCGTACGGCTTCCACCGTCACGCCTGACGTCAACGGTTATGTTTGCGCTCCTAATGAGGACAGTTATGCAAGGATGATCATGGACATCCTTGCCGACCCAGAAGCTTACGAAAGGGTCTCCGCTGCCGCCCGCCGCGACCTTTACCTTAACTGGGACGATGTTGTGCGGGACGTTTACGATGACTACAACACTTTCGTTGAGAAGATGCGTCGGGGGCCCGTTTCGCATTACTAATGCTAGCATTCAATGCGCTTGTTCCACAAATCGAGTCTTATGACTATTTTTGCACGTTGAAAATCCCCTAAAAAGAAAATATGAAAACCAACCTACTGAAGAGAAACTGCTCAAGGTATACGGCTCCCCAAGAAGCACAATCAAAAGGGATTTACCCTTATTATAAACCCATCGAGTCGGAACAAAGCACGGTGGTGAAAATCAATGGCAAAGACGTTCTGATGTTCGGATCCAACAGCTATCTCGGCTTGGCCAACGATCCTCGATTGAAGGAAGCCGCTATCGAAGCCATCAAGAAATACGGCACCAGCTGTTCGGGCTCCCGTTTCCTCAATGGCACACTTGATATTCACGTTGCTTTGGAGGAAAAGTTGGCCAAACTGGTCGGCAAAGAGGCGGCTGTCTGTTTCAGCACGGGATTTCAAGTGAATCTTGGCGTGGTTTCGGCACTTTGCGGTCGCAATGATTATCTGCTCTTGGACAGCCTCGACCATGCCTCTATCATCGAAGGCAGCCGGCTTTCGTTTGGCAAGGTCTGGAAGTATAACCATAATGACATGGACAGCTTGGAGGCCAAGCTGAAGCTGTGCAACCCCGACTCCGTCAAGTTAATCGTCGCCGACGGCATCTTCTCGATGGAAGGCGACATCGTTCCATTGCCTGAAATGGTGGCCTTGGCAGAACGATACGATGCCGACATCATGATTGACGACGCGCATGCCTTGGGTGTCCTCGGCCATCAAGGGAGAGGCACGGCTGACCATTTCGGCCTAACCGACAAGGTGGATCTAATCATGGGGACATTCTCCAAATCGTTTGGGTCGTTGGGTGGTTTCATCGCTTCCGATTTCGACACCATTAATTACCTGAAACACAATGCCCGATCGCTGATTTTCAGCGCCAGCATGCCGCCCGCCAACGTGGCATCGGTCAGCAAGGCCATCGACATTATGCTGGAAGAGCCGGAGCGCATACAGCATCTCTGGGATGTGAGCAACTATGCCCGAAAGCAGTTCAAGGAGCGTGGCTTCGACACCGGTAAAAGCGAGACACCGATCATTCCATTGTTTGTCAGGAGCTCGGAGAAGGCTTTCTGGCTCTGCAACAGGTTGTTGGATGATGGTGTATTTGTCACTCCCGTCATTGCTCCCGCTGTGCCCGAAAACGACACATTGATTCGTTTTGCCTTAATGGCCACACATACTTTCGAGCAAGTGGATGAGGCATTGGATAAAATCACCAAAGCGTTTAAAGAAGCTCAAATCATCGAATAATGGTCATATTCATCACAGGAATATCCTCGGGTTTTGGTTTGGAAACCTCCCGACTGCTGTCGCAAGAAGGTCATGTCGTTTACGGGACAGTACGCCGTGAGATCACGCCGTTGCCTCAAGTGAAATACCTTCGCTTGGATATCCGCGACGCCAAGGCGGTGCAACAAGCCGTGCAACAAATCATTGAGGCGGAAGGCCGTATCGATGTGTTGATCAACAATGCCGGCATGGGCATCGGTGGACCATTGGAGTTCGCCACGGAGGAAGAAATCAGGGAACAGATGGATGCCAACTTCATGGGCTTGGTACACTGCGTTGATGCCGTGCTGCCCCACATGAGGAAACAAGGCTCAGGCAAAATCATCGCTCTCAGTTCTATCGGGGGCTTGATGGGACTACCGTTTCAAGGCTTCTATTCGGCCAGCAAGTTTGCCATTGAAGGTTATTGCGAGGCCCTACGTTTGGAAACAAAGCCGTTTGGCATCACCATAACGGTGATTCGCCCTGGCGACTTCTCGACAGGTTTCACGGGCAGTCGAAAGAAAGCGACAAATGACGAAGCTTTTCAGGCTTATCCTGCCTATCAAAAAGCCATTGACAAGGTGGAACATGACGAGACGGGTGGACTGAAGCCTCAGATTGTCGCCCATAAAATCAGTAAAGTCGTCCGAATGAAGCATCCACGGTATGGATATGTGGTGTCCTCTTTCGAACAACGACTGTCTGTATTCTTGAAACAAATCCTGCCGGCAAAATGGTTCGCTGCAATTTTGGGAAAATACTACTATTTATAATTAAATCTTGCAATCTTTTTCGATATGTATAGCTTAAAATACAAAGTAACCACCAGCACCTGCGATAGCGAGGGCAAACTCAAACTGTTTTCCGCCCTTCAGATGATGCAGGACTGCTCGGAGATGTGGATCGACAGCGAGCCACAGGTAAAGGAATATTTTGCCAGCGAGAACATGGCGCAACTGCTGGCCTCAAGACAGGTGGAAATTATGCGTGTGCCCAATTTCAAGGAAGAACTGACCGTGACCACCTCGGTCTACGGCATGAAGCCCATGTTCGGCTTCCGCAACACCTTCATCTATGATGCCGAAGGCAAGCCCTGCTACCGCACTTGGAGCATGGGCGCCTTTGTGGATAAAGCCAACGGCAAGCTGAAGCGCGTGGACGATGCCGTGGCCAACTCGCTGCTCATCGAGCCACAATTAGAAATGAACTACAAAGACCGCCGCATCATCCTGCCGAAGGAAGGAGGCAAGGGCTTCGCGCCCATCCCGGTAATGCGCGCCGACATCGACTATAACCGCCATGTCAACAACGCCAACTACATCCGCATGGCTATGGAGTTGCTTCCTGAAGATTTCATCATAAAGGGGCTTCGCGTGGAGTATCGAGTAGCTGCCAAACTGGGTGACAGCCTCACTCCCACCCTTTTTGAGATAGAAAACGGCTTCATCATCGAGTTAGCCATCGGGAACGAGGCGAGTGCTATTGTGGAGTTTACGAAATGAATGAGTTTTTTTGTATTTTTGTCGCCAAGCTGAAATACAACGTCAAACCAAACTCATTCATCATGAAAAAGTATTTACAACTGGCTTTATTAATCCTCGTGTTTGCTGGCTTTGCCAAGATGCTGGTGTCTATTTCATCAAGGTCGAGACCGTGAAGGGCATTGAGACCATAAGGGTAACCGTGAAGTAATCAACAATCGACACATATAATTTTTACAACATGCCCAATCCATCCAACAAACAAGAGCTGCTCGCCGCCATGGCCGACGGCTATACCAAACTCAACGAACAGATAGCCAAGATGAACGAAGAAGCCGTATCGGCTCCCTTCGACTTCGCTGCAGACCCGAAGAAATGTGGTGTGCGCTGGCAGTACGACCGCTGCCTCCGTGACCTGCTGATCCACCTCTACGAGTGGCAGGTGCTGATGCGCGAGTTTGTGAACAACATCCGCGAAGGCCACCCTCGTGACTACCTGCCCGACGAGTACCGCAAGAATTACCACGAGATGGACAAGATGCTGGTGGAGAAGCATCAAAACACGCCTTTGGAGGAGGCCAAACGCTTGCTGCAGGAGACCCACGAGGAGATGCTCCGCCTCGCCGAAAGCTATACTGAAGAGGAACTCTTCACCAAAGGCTACTATAAAAACACCTACACCACCGACATGGCGGCCTACTTCGTGAGCGTTACCTCAAGTCCGTACGGGCAGGCGGTGAAGCTGTTGAAGACGCATCAGAAAAACCTCAAGAAATAACATGGCCACAGCAACGCCATACGAATTCGACGCCGTCATCATCCAAAACGAGGATATGGATGCCGCTTATGTCGAAGTGCCTTTCGACATCAAGGCAATCTTTGGCAAAGGTAGGCTGGCGGTCCATGCCACCTTCGATGGTGTGCCATACGACGGGCAGATCGTCAAGATGGGAACGCCTTGCTTCATCATCGGCGTGAGGAAGGACATCCGTAAACAGATAGGCAAGACTTTTGGCGATATGGTGCATGTGACCTTTTGCGAACGAAAATAAAACTACAACAATGAAAAAGATTATCATCATCGACGGAGGCCCGCGTGCCACTTTCAACACGGCCTCAATGCTCAAGAAATTCGCTGAAGGAGCCGGTTCCGTCAGCAACGAAATCGAGGTGAAGACCATTCGCCTCTATGCCCTCGACTACAAAGGCTGCATGTCGTGCATGGCCTGCAAAATCAAGGGCAAAGCCTCGCAGGTGTGCAAATACAAGGATGCGTTGACTCCTGTCTTGGAAGAAATTGCGCAAGCCGATGGTTTGGTGTTAGGCTCGCCCAACTATTTTGGCGAGATTACTGGCCAGATGCGCGCTTTTTTGGAGCGTTTGGCCTTCCCTTGGCTCTCCTACAACGACTACAGCATCACCGCCCCGAAGCAGATGCCCGTGGTGCTTGTAGAGACCCAAAACGGTGGTGTAGGCGGCAGCAACTGCAATGGCTACGGCACGATGGAGCCTTGCATCGCCAAAGCCCTCGGACAACCTGAAAAGCTGTTTGCCAACAACACCTACCAAGTGAAGAACTACGCCAATTTCGAGTTGGGAGGGTTCTCGGAGGAAGCCAAACACAAGTACCGTGAAGAGCACTGGGAAGAAGACCTGCAAAAAGCCTTCGAAGCCGGAAAACGTATGGCGGAAACGATTATTAAGGCATGATGAGAAAGCTTTTACTGATATTAGCCTTGGCCTGTTCTTTCAACCTTTTTGGCCAAACCATCGACACGCTGTCGATGCGTTCGGCCATCGAGAGGCAAATGGCGACCTATCCCGAATCCACTTTGCAGGACATCTACAAGAGTTTCTACCAAGAGCATTTCGGTCCGGGTCATATCATCAGCGACACGGCCTCAGCGCGACGTTATCTGATGCGCGAACTCTCGGAAATGGGCAAAACCCAATCGCCTTATTTCGAGCCTACCGGCAGCCAAGGTGATTACATTCGCGTCTATCTCTCTGCCGTCGCTAACAGTCTTATTACCGCCGAACAACTCTTGGATGCCTTCGTCAGAAGTGCCAATTCGAGGCAAGAGTCGACTATCAACTGGTTGGAGAAATGGGAAGCCATCGTCAGCTTCATCCAAGTGAATAAGATTGAATTAGAAGACTTTGAGACCGACCTTCCCCTGCTGACCGAAGCCGCCCAAAACAACCAAGCCGTACACCACAGCCGCCGCTACAACGAGGCCTATCACCCGCATTACCGCATCGTGGAGCGCGGCATTTTTGAGATAGAATTAAAACCCTCTTTGAAATAGTATCAAATCCAATTATCAAATTGAAGAATCAACATAGTTAATTATCAATTGTCAATTATCAATTCTCAATTTATTATGAAACAACCCATTAAAGTAACAGAAGCCATTTTCCCGATGCCCGTTTTGCTCGTGGCCACCTACAACGAAGACGGCACTATTGATGTAATGAATGCCGCTTGGGGCACTATGCTCGACCGCGACCGCGTAGCCCTCAACCTGACCGAAACCCACAAGACCGTGGAAAACATCAAACAACGCAAGGGCTTTGTCGTCCATATCGCCGATGCCGCCCATGTGGTGGAAGCCGACTATTTCGGTGTCGTGTCGGGCAAAACCGAAAAGGACAAGTTTGCCAAGAGTGGTCTCACCGCGACCAAATCCTCATTGGTGGATGCTCCTATTATCAACGAGCTACCTATCGCAATGGAATGTGAGTTCATCGAATACCAAAGCGACGACACGGGCCTTGGCGTCATCGGCAAGGTGTTGCAGACCTCCGTTGAAGCTGACAAGGTGAAGGACGGCAAAGTGGATGTGGAAGCCCTGCAAGCCATCACTTTCGACCCCTACACACACGGCTATTACCAAGTCTCGAAACGCGTCGGCGAGGCCTTCAAAGATGGAATGAAACTGAAATAATCATCAGTCAGAAACCAAGTCAAGCAACACCATGCATAAAATCCTGATTGTTTTAGCCTTTATGATCCTTTCAGCATTGCCAACACTAGCACAAATCGATCTCCACAGCCACGCCATCACCAAGGGCTACCTCGATTACATCAAGGCCAATGGTGCCGAGATGGACGAAGGTTTCCCCATCCCCGCTTGGGATGCGGAACAACATATCGCCTTTATGGACAAGGCTGGCATTCAGACCGCTGTGCTGACCATGCCTGCACCACAGCCTTGGTTTGGCGATGCGGAGGCTTCGGCAGCGGTCTGCCGTAACTACAATGAAGATTGCGCTGCACTCAAGGCACGCTATCCTGGGCGTTTCATGTTTTGTGCTGCCTTGCCCCTACCCGATGTGCCACACGCATTGGAAGAGGCTCGCTATGCCTTGGAGGTCTTGGGGGCAGATGGCGTCAAGTTGGCTACCAACAGCTACGGACAATACCTCGGTGACCCCGCTTTGGACACGCTGATGGCCTATCTCGACCAACAGAACGCCGTTGTCATTCTGCATCCGCACAAACCCTCGGCGGTCAATGCACAACTGGTTGCCGATGTGCCGTTGGCTAGTTATGAATACTTGGCCGAGACTACACGCACAGTGCTCAACATGGTAGCCCACAATGTGTTGGTGCGCTATCCGCATCTGAAAGTCGTGGTGCCGCATTGCGGTTCATTCCTGCCCAACGCTTTGCCCCGTTTCCGCTCCCTCCTTCCCGTCATGGTGAAACAAGGCATGATGCAGCCAGCGGATGTCGAGGCCAACCTGTCACGCCTGTATTACGACCTTGCTGGAGCGCCCACCGACGAAGTCCTCGATGCCCTTCTGACCATCACCACGCCCGACCACATTCTCTACGGCAGCGACTATCCGTATGTGGCCGAGCCAGTACTTATCAGTGGAAAGCAAGCTTTGGAAAGCCGTCTCGCCTCGCACGGATTGAATCCCAAAGATGTCTTCACCGACAACGCCCGACGCCTTTTTGGCGAGAACCTTCCGTTGCGGCAATATGGAGAAAAGATCGTCCGCCTTGCCGAAATCGAAGTAGAGCCAGCGTTTTTGGAGGAATACATGGCCTTCGCCAAGGAAGTTGGAGAGACTTCGGTGAAGGTGGAACCCGGCGTGTTGACGCTCTTCTCAATGCAAACCAAGGAAGACCCCTGCAAGATTTACATCCTCGAAATCTATGCCGACCAAGAGGCCTACCAAAGTCACATCCAGACCGCCCATTTCAAGAAATACAAAGAAGGCACGGCCAAAATGGTGAAGAGTCTGAAACTGATTGATGTCAACCCTTTGGCGGGGATGATCAAATAAAAATAAAAGTCTTGAAATGATACGATTAAATTGCTTTTTCCAGGCCAATGACGGTGAACAGTTCAAGACCGCGCTGCAAGCAGCGACAGCCCTTACCGAATACTCACAAAAGCATGACGGATGCATCGCATACGATGTGTTTCAGAGTGCCACCAGACAGGATGTGTTTTTGATCTGCGAGACGTGGGAAGACCAAGCGTCACTCGACAAACATTCCGCCACGCCGGAGTTCAAGAAATACTCGCCTATGATGCGCCAATGTGGCCAGATGAAGGTAGAGCGTTTTGAATTCTAATTCTATATGGCCTCTAGTTTTGTACCCAAGTGAGGCGCTCCCAAACAAAACGGGGAATCATTTTCCATAACCCTACAACGAGACGGAATTTCCAATCAAAGGTGTAAACGCGCTTCTTTTTATGAAGCGCCTTCATCACATGGTCTGTCGCCTTCTCTTTGGTCATCAACATCGGATAATGCTTGTTAAGATTCAGGATGTCCGTTGCGACAAAACCAGGTCGTATGTCGGTGAAGCAAACAGGAACCTTATCCATACGGGAGAGTTGTGACAAAGCCGTAAGATAGGTGCTCTGCATCTTTTTGGTCGCAGAATAGGCTGGTGAGGCCCCCATTCCATTGGTGCCGGCTATGGAGGTGATGACAGCTATATGAGCCTTGTGGTTTTTGCTGTAGTTGTGCGTCCTTACATAGTTGAAAAAGTGGTCCACCATCCTGACCATCCCTTCGCTGTTGGTCTGGATGATGCGCATTTCTATCTCTTCGTCAAGGTCACGGTTCTGATAGCCAACGCCCGAAACATAGAAGAACAGGTCAGGGTCTCCTGTTTGGGAGAGCAAAGCATCCAGCGCTTCAACGGATTCAGGACGGGTTACATCCATTGTGGCGATACACACCTTGTCTTTGCCGAATTCATTTTGGAAAGCCTCCAGTGCGGCAGCGCGCCGGCCAGCGATTCCGACTTTCCAACCTTCGGCCACGAGTCTTGCAGCAGCTTCCCTGCCAAGGCCAGAGGTGGCTCCTATGATAATGGCGGTCTTCATCATCCGTTAACATATAAGTCATTCATCACCAATCCGGCAAGCATGAAGCCGAAAATGGCCGTGATGTGGGCCGAGGTGCCGTTGATTTGGGCCTTCGATGAGCACCATTCGTGATTGACGAGGTCAGGATTGCCAGCGGCAATGATGGCCTTGGGACACATACAGGCATTGGTGCCACAGGTGCTTGTAGTGCCTTTGTTAGGTAGCACCTCGGGCGAAAATACGCAGAGGAACTTTTTCTTCGGAAAGGTCTTCGCTTTTCTGAGACGCTTGCGGATTATGCTGGCCAACGGGCAACCAATCACCTCCCAAAACTCGGCCACCTGTATCTTGGTCGGATCCATTTTGAGTGCCGCCCCCATGGCAGAGAACAACTTGCCCGGACATTCAGTGGCGTGCAAAATGAGGTGTATCTTGTCCTTGAGGCTGTCGATGGCGTCGATGATGTAGTCGTAGGTCTCAAGTTGGAACATCTCGGCGTTCTCGGCGGAATAAATCTCCTGCATCGCATTGATTTCGGCCTGCGGATTGATCTCCAAAAGGCGTTCCTTCAGCACCTCCACCTTGACCAGTCCCACCGTCTTGGTGGTGGCTTGCAACTGCCGGTTGACGTTGGTGATACACACGCGGTCGCTGTCCACTATGGTGAGATGACTGATGCCGCTTCGCACAAGACTCTCGGCGCACCAACTGCCCACGCCCCCCACGCCAAAGATGATGACGCGCTTATTCATGATACGCTCCATCGTCTCCTCTCCCAAAAGCAGGTTCAAACGGTTGAATATGGGGTTTTGTGCACTCATAGAATGGTTTTAAGGCGGCAAAGATAGTGGTTTTAGGCGAATTATCTCTTTTTGTGATTTATTTCGTAGAATGGGTCGCTGAAAAATATTAATGTCAATACCACATAAGACCAACAACTATTTCCCCAAATACTCGCTAGGCGTAAGGCCAGTCATCTTTTTGAAGAGGCGGGTGAAATGATGGGGAAAATCAAAACCCAAGAGGCGCGAGGTCTCGCTGACGTTGTGGCCGTTCATGAGCAGGCTCTTGGCCTGGTTGATGACATAGTTATGGATGTAGCCGATGGCCGTTCCTCCTGTCGCTTTGTGGACGATGTCGCCGAAATAACGTGGCGAATAAGCCAGCTCTGAGGCGCAATAGGCAACGGAGGGCAGGCCTTGCGACAGTTGCCGATTCTCGCGGAAATACTGTTGCAGCAGGTCGTGAAAGCGCTTCAAGAGGTCGCTGCCGCCATTGTCTTCCTCGGAGAGCTGTCGCAGGTAGATTCGGTTGCAGTATTCCAGTATCAGGTGGAGGTAGCCCAACAAGATATTTCTGAGCGATGGCGAGTCGTCGTGAGTTATCAACTCTTGCCGCATCTGGGCGAGCAGTTGTGTGATGCAAAGCCATTCATCAGGCTCCATCCGCAGCGAGCCAGTAAAGAAATAAGAGAAATACTGGTAGCGGTCTATTTGGCGTTCCAGTTCAGAGCCGTGCAGCAGTTCGGGCGACCACAAGAGCACCCATCCGCTCAGCGAGATACGCTCCCCATTGTCCTCCAAGCCGCCAATCTGTCCTGGCTCTACGGCAATAATCGAGGCATCGCTCGCCTGCACGGTTTTCATGCCATACGAGAGATCTTTGGGAAACTGGCGTTGGATAAAGAGACCATAGACACCGTAGTTGTTCAGGCTATGACGGAAAGGCGGAAGTTCGTCATAGTGGATAATACTGACTAATGGGTGCAGTTCAGGAGCATCCACAAATCGGGCATAATCGTTGGGGCTATCTATTTTCAGAATCTTCTTCATTGCGACGCAAAGGTAGGAAGAATATGCAAAAACAAGGCAAAAATGGTGCTATTTTTCATAATAATCATACATTTTCTGCGAAATTGGTATTTATACAGCCAATTTGTGTAATACCTCTTTTAAGTAACAAGTGTACTTTTGCAAGCCTAATTAGAATTAGGCCAAATGAAAAAAATGCTTTGGATATTTGTAGCTCTACTGATTACGGGTTGCTCTAAAAACAGCGAGACTTTTGCACAGACAATGGAAGAGACAATGTATATCACTATCGGAGAGGAGACGCATACCGTCACGATGGAAGACAATGTTGGCACAAGGGCCTTGGTCGCTGCATTGCAAACGGACAACATCACATACGTGGCACACGACTACGGCAACTTTGAGAAGATAGGCTATGTCGGGCAGTCGTTCCCCACGGCAGACCACCAAACCACCACTTCTGCGGGTGATCTTGTCTTATACAACGGCGACAACATTTGCATCTTCTATGGCAGCAATTCTTGGTCCTATACGCGCATCGGCAAACTCGACAACCTATCGGCTGACGAAGTGCGTCGTTTCGTCAAGGCAGGTGAAGGTGAAGTGGCTATTACGCTTTCATTGCAGCCCATCTATACAGGGATCCAAGAGCTATCACCTAACGAGAACAGCGAAGGAACAACCTATACCATCACTGGGCAGATTGCACCCAAAGGCTATAAAGGCATTGTGATTCAAAACGGAAAAAAAAGAATAAACTATTGATACCATGAAAAGAACAATCATCCTTGCAGCAGTGGTGGCACTTATGACCGCCTGCAGCAATCAACCGCAAACAACAGAAGCAACAGAAACTAAAAAAGAAGAAATGAAACAAGAACTGAACCTCACGCAGGAGTGGGACAAGGTGTTCCCGCTGAGCGACAAAGTGAACCACCGCAAGGTGACATTCGAAACACAATACGGCCTGACGTTGGCCGCTGACCTTTACACGCCAAAAGATGCCGAAGGCAAATTGGCGGCTATTGCCGTGAGTGAGCCTTTTGGTGCCGTCAAGGAACAGTCGAGCGGCCTCTATGCCATGAAGATGGCAGAGCGCGGCTTTGTGGCACTGGCTTTCGACCCGTCCTATACCGGCGAAAGCAGCGGTGAGCCTCGCCGTACAGCCTCGCCCGACATCAACACCGAAGACTTCATGGCGGCTGTTGATTTCCTGTCGAAACTGGACAACGTAGATGCCGAACGCATCGGCATCATCGGTATCTGTGGCTGGGGTGGCATCGCCCTCAACGCTGCCGCTGCCGACACCCGTATCAAGGCTACCGTGGCCAGCACAATGTACGACATGACCCGTATCAGCGGCAACGATTACAATGATGCTTTCGACGTGGAAGAGGCTCGCCATAAGAACCGCGAGGCCCTCGCTATGCATCGACTGACCGACCCGATGGCTATGGCTGGCGGCGTGCTTGACACCGTTCCTCCCCAAGCTCCCCGTTTTGTCCATGACTACCACGCGTATTACAAAACTCCTCGCGGCTATCACAAGCGTAGCGGCAACAGCAACGACGGCTGGCGTGTCATCGGCACACAGGCCTACGCCAACAGCCGTTTCCTCTATTATATCAACGAGATCCGCTCTGCCGTCCTCGTGATGCATGGCTCGGAAGCTCACTCGCGCTATTTCGGCGAGGCCGCTTACAAATATATGGTAAAGGGCCAGGCAGAAGGCTACAACTTCATTGGCAAGCCCAATCCCAACCCTGAAAACAAGCAACTGCTTATCATTCCCGGTGCCACCCACTGCGACCTTTACGACGGTGGTGAGGGCAATTACATTCCGTGGGAAAAGTTGGCGGAGTTTTTCACTGAAAACCTGAAATAATACAAAATGAACGAACAACCCACAGGGAAGACCTACGTCGGCAGCGATGAGCTCTATGCTGATGTGCAGCGTTGCATGAAACTGGTTGCCGAGATGAACACAGGCTACCACACCGAGGCTGAGGTGCGCGCGTACCTGCGACAAATCACAGGCTCCGACATCGACGACACCGTGCGTGTGTTTCCGCCGTTCAACATCAACTATGGCAAGAAGACCACCTTCGGCAAGGGCAGTTTCGTCAACTTCGGCTGCACCTTCCTAGCACTTGGTGGCATCACGATTGAGGAAGGCGTCTTCATTGCGCCTCATGTGGTTTTGGCCTCAGAATACCATCCCGAAAACCCGGAAACAAGACATTCCTTACTCACCAAGCCAATCGTCATCAAGAAGAACGCTTGGATTGGTGCCAACGCCACGATATTGGCGGGGGTCACCATCGGCGAGAACGCCATTGTGGCCGCCGGTGCCGTGGTGGGAAAGGATGTCCCCGACAACACCATCGTGGGCGGCGTCCCTGCCAAGGTGATTCGGATGATCAGATAAGAGACGAAATGAAACAATGAAATCGCAATCCAGACAATAAACTAATGACTATGAAAAAGACAATAATGATGGTCGCCATCGCGTTGACAATGGCCGCCTGTGGAACGCAATCCACTAAAGAAAACGCAAAAGAAATGAACACACTCACCTTTACTACCGAGCAGGCAGCCTTCATGTCGGCCATCGCCTGCAACGAGGCCAAAGCCGACTATACCGCCTTGGCCGAGGCCATCAACGGCGGCTTGGATGCTGGACTGACGGTCAGCCAAATCAAGGAAGCCCTGTCGCAACTCTATGCCTACACGGGATTCCCACGCTCTTTGAATGCCCTTGGCACTTTGCAGAAGGTGATAGAACAGCGCAATGCCGAAGGCAAAACCACTGAAGAAGGTGTTGAGGCATCGCCGCTGCCGAACAATTACAATGCTTTGGCCCAAGGCACCGAGGTACAAACCAAACTTTCTGGACAACCTTTTAACTATGCGTTTTGTCCCGCCGAGGACTATTATCTAAAAGCGCATCTCTTCGGCGACATCTTCGCCCGCAACAACCTCACCCACGCCGACCGCGAGCTCATCACCGTGAGTGCGTTGAGTGGCTTGGAAAACGTGATGCCGCAGTTGCAGGCCCATGTGCGTGGTGCCTTGAACATGGGTGTCACAGAGGAGCAGTTGCGTGGTATCCCCGTGGCTTTGAAAGCCGCAGGATTGCAAGCCGAGGCTTTGCGTTGCGAGGCTGCCATCGCTGCCGCTGTGGAAGGCAAGAACGATGTGGTGTGTGCGCAGTCACCCTGGCCCATCGGCGAACCTAATACGGCATACGCCCAGTATTTCATTGGCAACAGCTATCTCGCCGTCCTCGATCCCGCGAGCGGTCTCTGCAACGTCAGTTTCGAACCCGGCTGCCGCAACAACTGGCATGTTCACCACGGTGCCGTGCAGATGTTGATCTGCGTGAGCGGTCGCGGTTGGTATCAGGAATGGGGCAAGGAAGCCGTCCCGTTGGTGCCCGGCACCGTCATCGCCGTTCCCGAGGGCGTGAAGCATTGGCACGGCGCAGCCAAGGACAGCTGGATGCAGCACCTCACCTACCATGCCGATGCTAAGCCTGGCAACAGCAACGAGTGGCTGGAGCCCGTCAGCGATGAGCAGTATGACACATTGAAATAATCGGACAAGGTTCAACGAAAAATCCGCAATTCGGGCGAAGGCTTGGGTTGCGGATTTTTTGTACCTTTGCGGCAAAACAACAGCAATGAAGAAAGAGATTGACCCTAAAGAATCACCGCGCGGACGGGCGTTTGAGCTGTGGAAAACGGCTGGCATGCCGAAGGTGACGATAGTCAAAACCTTTGATGTCGGCAGACTGATCAAGGTTGCCAAACGAAACGGGATGAAGACGAACATGCTGATGTGCTGGTGCATCGGTCAAGCGGCCAGCGGCATTCAGGAGTTCTATACATTGCCTGCCGGAGGACACTTATGGCAGTACGACCGCCTGGCAGTGATGACTGTTGTAAAGACCATGAACGGAGACGCCCACCTTTGTGACATCCCGTTTTCAGCTAATCTTCGCCAGTTCAATGAAGACTATTTGCGCCTAACGCGCCAAGTCAACGAAACAAACGAAGACCACCTTCTTGGCGACGACTATATGGCTATCGACACCTCGGCTTTGGCAGAATGCGAGATTGACGGTGTGGTGAGTGTCTATTCCGAGCTGTTCACCAATCCCTTCTTGGCTTGGGGCAAATACCATCAAGGGCTGTTCAAAACGACATTGCCCATCTCGTTCCAGTTTCATCATGCCCAGATGGACGGCTTCGAGGCCGCCCGTTTCCTCAATAGTCTTCAGGAAGTAATCAATAATCTTTATTGAATGAAAGCATAAATCTGCAATTCATGCGAAGGCTTGGGGTGCGGATTATTTGTATCTTTGTAACCTCATTTGAATGCTAAATGATAATGAATTTTGAAATATCCAGTCCAGAAGCAATGGAGCGAGCCATTTGCGAGCTGGGCATTGTGCCGTTTTTCACCAGCGCCATCCCGGGCTATTCCATCAAGGAACTCACACAGCCTGGGTTTTGGTTTGACGGTGAGGAGGACTCGCTCGGACCGTGGGACTGGAAGATCGACTGCCTACAAAACGGCGGCATCGCCTACGGGAAGTTCCTATGCGGGGGAAAAGCCGCCTTCGCAACCCTTCCCTTTTACCGCGAACTGATGAACGTCCGCCGCGCCACGACAACGCCCGACACCAATGGTGAGGCCATCATGGAGTATCTCGAAAAGCAAGGCAGCATCACCATCAAGGAGGTGCGCGCCTTGCTTGGCGTGAAGAAAGGCCAAGCCGATGCAGCCATAGGCAAGCTGATGCAGCAGTGTCGCGTCGTCACAGGTGCCATCGAGCGGGTGTATCGAGGGCCCGAACAGGTTTACAACGGCTGGCAGGTGTCGTATTTCTGCACGCCCGAGTCGCTCTTCGAAGACTTCACCACGCTCCACACCGACCGCACCCCCGAGGAGTCGCTGGAGTTTTTAGTCGACCACATCACAAGGTTGACGGATGGAACGGCCTCTCGAAAACAGGTTTTGAAGGTGCTGAAATAACTATAAACATAATCCTAATTCAATATGAAAAAACTATTCTTTCTCGCAGCAGTGGCACTGATGATGGCTACGGGCTGCAACAACCAGAACAACAAGACCGCACAAGTTGCGGCCGAACCTGAGCCTGTGGTCGAGCAGACCAGTGGCATCTATGACATCACGGTAAAAGACATGGACGGAAGCGATGTATCCTTGGCCAACTACAAAGGCAAGGTGCTGCTCATCGTCAACGTGGCCAGCAAATGCGGCTTGACTCCACAGTACGAAGGCCTTGAAGCCCTTTACCAGAAGTACAAAGACCAAGGTTTGGAGATATTGGGCTTCCCCTGCAACCAATTCTTGGGTCAAGAGCCTGGCACCAACGAAGAGATCCAAAGTTTCTGCTCGCTAAACTACAATGTCACTTTCCCGCTGTTCGACAAGATTGACGTCAACGGCGAGGCGGAGAGTCCGCTCTACACCTACCTCAAGAAACAAGCGCCTTTCAAGGGCTATCCCGAGGGTGCAGAGGAGTTTGCAGCGCAACTTGACCAGATTCACCAAAAGACTGGCACGGGCTTCGACCAAGGCGATGCCATCCGCTGGAACTTCGGCAAGTTCCTGGTCTCCAAAGACGGCAAGACCATCCTCCGCTTCGAGCCCATGGTGACGCCCGATATGATGGAGGAGGCCATACAAAAGATGCTGGAAGACAAATAAGGAGTAAACCTTTTTAGCGTAAATGAAACGCATCGTTTACATAGTTTTAGGCTTGCTTTGCGTAGGCCTTGGAGCCTTAGGTGTGGTGGTGCCGGGATTGCCCACCACGCCTTTCCTGCTGCTGGCCTCGTGGCTCTTCTACCGCTCTTCACCACGCTTGCAGGAATGGCTTTTGCAGTCGTGGTTAGGGACCTACATCCGCAGTTATCGCCGTCGCGGCGGGATGACCATTGCACAGAAAGCCGGTGCCTGTGGCATTATGGTGGCGATGGTGCTACTTTCCACTTTTGTCTTTATCCCTAAAGGCTCGGTGGCTCGTATCATCGTGCCCATCGCTGGTGCTGTCGGCGTGCTGACGGTCATTTTTGCAGTGCCTAATGCAAAGGAAGAAGAATAATCGTAGCGTTATTTGTATATTTGCAGTAAATTTGATTGAAATGAAAGCACTCCTCATTAACGGCAGCCCACACGCCAACGGCTGCACCTTCACCGCCTTGAACATTGTGGCGGAAGAACTACAGAAAAACGGCATAGAAACCGAAATCGTCCACATTGGCAACAAGGACATCCGTGGCTGCATCGCTTGCGGCAAATGCGCCGAATTGGGGCATTGCGTGTTCAACGACATGGTGAACGAAGTAGCGCCCAAGTTTGAGCAGGCCGACGGCCTTGTGGTCGGCTCGCCTGTGTATTACGCCGGCCCCAACGGAACGCTCACCAACCTGCTCGACCGTCTGTTCTATAGTGCCCATTATGACTTACGAATGAAAGTGGGTGCGGCCGTCGTCTCGGCACGACGTGGCGGCACCACAGCCGCATTCGATAGGCTCAACAAGTATTTCACCATCAGCGAGATGCCTGTCGTGAGCAGCCGCTATTGGAATATGGTGCATGGCCATACCGCTGAAGACGTGATGCAAGACGAAGAAGGTGTGCAGATTATGCGCATCTTGGGCCGCAACATGGCCTTCCTCCTCCACGCCATCGCCGCCGAGCGCGAGCGCAACGGATTGCCTGAAAAGGAAGTGACGAAATACACTAATTTCATCCGATAAACTTTAGTAAGATATGAGAGTTTTCCTTTATATTTGGATGATTGTTCAACTGGTTTTGTTAGTCACTGGTGGGGTGTGGACTTTTATCGACTGGAAGAATGAAAAACGCAAGAAAACCCCGATGATTCTCATGGCAATCGGTAGTTTTATGGTGGCGATCTTCTTTCTGGTTTTAAAGCCAATGATGAACAAGTAGGATCCATTTTAATCAATAGCAATGAAAAAAAACCGACCCAACCCCAACGAGGCTTTTCCGAACCCTAACATTCCAAGCCTCTGCTTCATCAAGAACGTGGTGAAGAGCCCGCGTATCATCATTGGCGACTATACCTATTATGATGACGTGGATGGTGCAGACCAATTCGAGAAGCACGTCACTCATTTCTACGACTTCATTGGCGACCGGCTGATTATCGGCAAGTTTTGCGCTATCGCCAAAGGTGTGGAGTTTGTGATGAATGGTGCCAACCACAGGATGGACGGCGTGACGACTTATCCGT
>JAEEGJ010008265.1_pt1 | contig 28848 bp, 23 predicted proteins | sample 8958761 | NCBI WGS metagenome assembly JAEEGJ01 (sample SAMN16246546, study PRJNA631951) | gut metagenome | biome: gut microbiome; feature: rumen; material: RS-attached | host: Bos | place: Iran: Karaj | collected 2018-10
TCTGCGGGTTGTTACCAAACATAAGACCATCGTCCATGTCCTGGATTCTCTTTCTGGACTCATCGTCAGGTGTAACAGACATAACTGCTACTTTCTCAACGATCATACCACGGCCCTGGAGCCAATCCTCGTCCAGAACTTCGTTCATGTACTTCGCAAGTTTAACCTGCTGGGACTGGAGTCTGTTGTACTGAACTTCTTCTCCGCCGGCACCCATCTTGTTGAGTGCTTCGCCTAAGTACATCAAGAACTCAGCCTTTGCCTGACCAGGCTGGCCGTTCTTGCCCATCAGCTCGTCGCGGCGATAATCACCAGCAACGTTACCTGCAATATTCTTGAAGAATGTAACCGGATCTACGATCTTGAACGAGAATGTACCGTTCATTCTGATGTAGATACCACGATATGTCGGATCATCATACGGAAGCGGTGCTGCTGTGCCGAACTTGTTATCGACCATCTCGAGCATGTTTACGAAGTAAACTCTCTGCTGAGTAAGAGCCTCACCACCGGCCTTAATACGGTTCCAGATATCAGCGCAGGACTTCTTTACACCATTGAGGAATCCGCTTGTGCCGAAGCATGTCGGAGCGGAAGATGTATCCCATGTGTACATACCTGCTTCAGTTGTGAAGTCAACAACACGTCCGTTATCAACTAAGATAAGAGCGGTTCCCTCCGGAACTGCGATCTTGGAGCCATTGGAAATGATCTCCGCGTCACCCTTGTTGCTGCCATTACGCATTACTTTCGCGCCGCGGCGAAGAAGTACTTCCTGACCCAGAGAGTCACATGTGAAGAACTCAAGATACTGATCTCTTAAGTTTCCGCCAACAGCCTGGAATGCAGCTTTAATTAATCCCATTTTAATCTCCTCCCTACAAGAAAAAATTTTCAGATCTCGATCAACTTATTGACAAGCCAGATTCGCATATCAACTGTTTTTATCGCTGTGCCGCAATATGGACAGACGTCCGAACCCAGATGCTGTACCGGGGCACCGCAATGAGGACAGGTGAAACCTACTCCCTTAATGTCTTCCGACTGGAGCCGCTCTGCGTCCAGTATATTGACTACTTTCACGTTGTAGCGGGTCTGCGTCGGAGTCGCTCGATTGCCTGATATAAATTTACCATTTCTTTCCTGGTATTGCAAACATTGTAACGAATATTGGAAGGTAATTTCCACCGTAGATGCGGTCCTTTCATAGGCGTTAATTCCGCCTTTATGCACGATTACATCACGGTAAATCAGAGATTTGTTTTCCGCTCTTGCTCCTGCCACCTGGTGCCACAGGTCTTCGGACAGTGAGCGGGTCACTCCGATGCCGCATTCCGGCAGCTGCTTCTGGATCCGGTCGATGGTATCGCCGTTGTTTCCATATGTCATATCCGTCAGCAGGTCGAGGCTCTTGACCAGGACCGCCTGGGCGGCACTCTGCATCTGCGACAGGCTCAGATTCGGGAAGTCCTTACTGATCCTCGGGATCAGCGCAGCGGACAGATCAGATACCGACTTCGGTGTCGCCATCTCCTGGGTCATACTGAAATCCTCCGGACCGACCTTTCCGTCTCTTACTTCCTGCTTCACTCCGGAATAGATCTGCCCGAGAAGTGAATTTTTAAATGCTCTCCTTGCTTTTCTGACCATCCCGGCAATGCCCAAGATCACCAGAAGTCCCCCGGCGACACAAAGTCCGATGATCGTTAGATTTCCACCCGGCATACTGTTATCCTCCCCTTAGTAACTGAGCTTAAGCACGAAGTGCTTCTCCATATGTATTATATGTGAAAAGCACTTACCTTTTACTTTAATATTTGTAGAGTACCTTACGGTCCATCCGCAGCACCGGAATACCGGCGGGTGTGACTTCCCGCCACTTTTCCGGAAGCACGTTATCGAGTCCGGTCTGATATACGACCGGGATCCCGGTCAGTTCAGATGCATCAAGGAGTACTGTCTCACCTTCTTCGAGTTCCTCTTCGGTCGTTTCTTCCAGAAGGTTCGAATTGTTGATGAACCCGGAGATCGGAAGTCTCGCGGCCTCAGAGAGCTCCGCGCACATCTGGCGGATCCCCTCCGGATCCGATGTGAACGGACGGAAGGCATTGACCACCATATACACGCGGTACTCGATATTCTTAAAGCGGCTGAGCATCGCGCCGAGAACTCTCGCGCCGAGGTCCTCGCCGCCGATATCAAATACGGCGACCGTATCCGGCATATCGAAGGCGGAATAGACTTCACCGGACAGTGCCGGAACATCGACATTCGTATTGGCATATTCCGGAACGATCACGTGGATTCCCTCAGCTTCGAGCGCATCTTTCGCATCTGCCGAGCGGTAGTACGGGTTTACGATATCAAGATCCGCGAGCATGACTTTCGCGGACGGATCCTGCTGTTTCAGCATGTGGGCAAAGTGTACGGATACCTCGGATTTACCGCTGCCGTATGCTCCCACGAAAACATATAATCTGACTTTCTTTTCTTCCATTTCTATCCTCCTATTTCAGCTCCGCGATCGTGACACCATCTTCGCCTTCACCGAAGGTTCCGAGACGATGGGACCGGACGCGCTTGTCCTTCTTCAGGAACTGGTCGACTGCAGATCTCAGAGCACCTGTGCCCTTGCCGTGTACGATACGGATATTCTCGATATTACTGATGACACAGTCATCCAGATAGCGGTCAAGTGTGTGAAGCGCTTCATCGACCGTCATTCCGAGAAGCTGGATCTCGGGCATCATCGACGACTTCTTGGCAAGACGGATCTTCTCCGCAGAAGAAGACGATGCGCGGCGCGGTTCTTTTCTCGAGCGGACCGCATTCTTCTTCACTTCTTCTTTCTTCGGATATCTCAGCGAATCCGCAGCGACCGTGAGTTTCAGAGCGCCGGAAGAAAGGATGCAGTTGCCGCCGCGGTCCGGTCCTTTGATGACGATACCGGTGACATCGAGTGTCGGAGAGTAATAAAGCCCGCCCTCGCGGATCTTGTCCGGTTTTTCGCCGGGGATCTCTTTGATTTCTTCATCGTCGTCGCGCTCGGCATCGATATCCGAAAGACCGGCACGAAGATTATTCCGGATCGCACGGATCTTTCTCTCGGCATCGTGGGAGTTCTCCATCTTCTGGATCTCCTTGATCTCATCGAGGATCGTATCTGCTTTTTCCAGGACCTCTTCGAGCATCTCCTGTTTCTCTTCCCTGGCCTGCGCGAGCACTCTCTTTCTTTCCTTTTCGATGCTCTTTCTCTGATTCTCGAGATCTTCCTTTTGTTTCTGGATCTCATCGCGAAGCTCTGCGATTTCTTTTTCAAGCTTTTCGCTTTCGCGGTTATGCCGCTCCGCTGAAGAAAGAAGCTCTTCCATCTTCAGGCTCTCCTCGGAAAGGATGCTCTGCGCGTTTTCAATTATCTTCGGCGAAAGCCCCAGTTTTCTGGAGATCACGAACGCATTACTGACGCCCGGAAGGCCGATCATCAGGCGGTACGTCGGAGACAGCGTCTCCGTATCAAATTCGCAGCAGGCATTCTCCACGCCTTCCTGCTCTACGGCATATGCCTTCAGTTCTTTATAGTGTGTCGTCGCGACCGTGACTGCGCCTTTCTTTCTGCACTCATCGAGGATCGCGATCGCCAGCGCCGCGCCCTCCGTCGGGTCAGTACCGGATCCGAGCTCGTCGACCAGTACCAGTGTCGTGGGCTTGGTCAGTTTCAGGATCTGCACCAGGTTCGTCATATGCGCGGAGAAAGTCGAGAGACTCTGCTCGATGCTCTGCTCGTCACCGATATCGGCGAGTACTTTTGTAAAGGTGGATACTTCCGACTCCTCTTTACACGGGATAAAGAGTCCGGCCATCGCCATCAGCGAGATCAGCCCGCAGGTCTTAAGAGACACTGTCTTACCGCCGGTATTCGGGCCCGTGATCACGAGGGTCCTGTATTCTGTTCCGACAGAAAAGTCAATCGGGACCACACGGTCTTTATCGATCAGAGGATGACGCGCCCGAGAGAGCACGATCCTGCCCTCATCATTCATACGCGGGCGCGTCGCGGAAAGTTCTTCCGCAAACAGTGCTTTTGCCTGCATAAAATCGATATGACCGACCAGCGCGATGTCCGCCAGGATCGAGTCTTTACAGATCGCGACCTTGCCGCTTAGGATCTGAAGGATCCGGTTGATCTCCTCCTGCTCAGCCGCAGTCCATTCGCGGATCTTGTTATTCAGTTCCACGACCGCCATCGGCTCGATGAAAAGCGTCTGTCCGGATGCGGACGTATCGTGTACGACGCCCGGGACTTCTCCCTTCTTTTCCGGTTTTACCGGCACGCAGTAGCGGCCGTCACGCATGGTGACAAGCTGGTCCTGAAGTGCCTGCGGATTTTTACGGATCAAGCGCTCGAGGATCTCACGGATGCTGCTCTGCGCATCGCGGATCTGACGGCGGATGTTATAAAGTTCATTGCTCGCTCTATCGTTCATCTCGTTTTCGCCGTTAATGGCCATCGAGATCTCTTTTTCGAGGTGATCGAGCGGCATAAGCTGGCGGATATCACGGAACAGCAGATGATCCTGCGGATCTGTCCTCAGCCAGTCGACCGACACTTTCGACAGTCTCTCTACCGCACGAAGGAACTGCGCGATATAGAGCAGATGCTTCATCGAGAGTGTCGCACCGGTATCCGAAAAACGGACCGCGTCACGGATATCGTTTACGCCGCCAAGCGGCAGCGCGCCTTCTTTAATGTAGTACTCCTGCGCGTCTTCGGTCTCCTGCTGCCACTCCGAAACCAGCGGAAGATCCGAGGTCGGAATAAGCCCATAGCATAGTTCACGCCCGTATATCGTACGAGCGTGATTGACCAGACGGTCGAGTATTTTGTCATATTCCAGGATGGAAAGGGAACGCCCGCGGACGAGCTTCCGCTTGGCTTCCTCTTCAAATGTAGTGTACATAGTCTCCTCTTCTTATCAGTAAGAAGGAAGCTCCCGACTTCTTAGGTAAGAAGCTTCGATCTTTCCAGCTCGTCCATGGAAATGCTCTTCTTCATGGACAAACCTTCCTCAATATCTACGTCTGTGATCTCACCGTTTCTATAGACCACCAGACGGTTCAGTCTCTTGTCTTTGATGCACTCGATCGCACGGACACCCATAAGGCTGGCCATCGTACGGTCACGAAGCGACGGGGAACCACCTCTCTGCAGGTGACCCAGGATCGTCGGACGGGATTCAATCTCCGTTGCCTCTTCGATCTGTTTTGCAATCTCGGTCGCATCACCGGCGCCCTCCGCCACGATTACGATGTAGTGGCGCTTGCCCTTGTTTCTGCAGTCGAGGATCGTCTTGATGACATCCTTCATATCCCACGGAACTTCCGGCAGGAGGATGATCTCCGCACCTGTCGCAATACCGACATTCAGTGCGATATAACCGGCGTGACGTCCCATAACTTCGATAACGCTGCAGCGCTCGTGGGAAGATGCGGTATCACGGAGTTTGTCGATCGCTTCCATCGCGGTATTCATCGCTGTGTCATACCCGATCGTGTACTGGGTGCAGGCAACATCGTTATCGATCGTGCCCGGGATACCGATGACCGGAATACCGATCCTTGCCAGATCTCTGGCGCCTTTAAAAGAACCGTCACCGCCGACTACGACCAGACAGTCGATACCGAATACTTTACACATCTTTGCGCCCTGCAGAACACCGGCCGGTGTCTCAAAGCTCTTCGATCTTGCTGTCATCAGGAAAGTACCGCCGCGCTGGAGTGTCTCGGAAACGTCTCTGTGGCCGAGTTCCTTTACTTCGCCCTTCCAAAGTCCGTGGTATCCGCGGGTAACACCCATCATCTTAAAGCCGGCCTTCGTTCCTGCACGGACGACCGCGCGGATCGTCGCATTCATTCCCGGAGCGTCGCCGCCGCTGGTAAGAATACCGACGCCTTTTACTTCCGGCTCCGAAGCGGGATCGATCTCGCTGTAGTTCTTCGCTACCATTTCCTTGAGATTTGGCAGATTTCCATTGGTGTATTCTTCAAACATATTCCTTCTCCTCAGCGAACCGCCATTGGTCATCGCCGTTTACTTTCCTAGATTTATATCCTGTATTATACCAAAGCTATCAGAACAGGGAAACATTTTCGATGCCGAATTCCTTTACCAGGATCTCACAGACATCTCTGCTCCATTCGATGCTGTATTCCGAAGGAAGGCGGACACTTCTCTTCTCTTTCGGAAGCGCCACATATACCGGAACGACGCCGTGGAAATACGAGCATGTTGCCAGAAGGCGCTTATATCCCTCATCGTCGGCATTTCCGAAGTAACGGATCGCGAGACGAGGCGTATTTTTCGATCCGGCATCTTCTTTTTCGGAAGACGAAGCATCCTTCAGCGGGACCTGCGTCCCGGCAGATCCTGGCATTTCCGGAGAGCCTTGATCCCCGGAACGGCCTGTCTCAGAGGATCCGGAAGAAGGTGCCACGTATGCGCCATCTGTTCTCGGGCGGCGTCCGTACCCGCCGTTTCTCGGTGGCGGAAGCTTGCAAAGCTCCTCATCGTCACGGCTCAGGGTCACACAGTCTTCGAGGATCAGCTTCACCGCTTCATCTTCGACCTGTACGCGTCCACGGATCAAAAGCGCCTTTGAGCTGTTGATCACCGAACCGTATCTTCCATATGCATCCGGGAAAACGATCACTTCGTAATCACTGAAAAGGTCCTCGATCTGCAGGAAACACATGCTCTTCCCGCTCTTCGTAGTCTTCTGGTTACGCGACGCGATCAGGCCCGCCATCGTGACCTGTTCTTTATCCGTGAGCACTCTTCCGGTACCCATGTCTTCGCCAAGGGTCTTCAGGAAAGAGGTACTGTCTGTATTGGCCGTGGCCATCGCTTTCTTATAGTCATCCAGAGGATGTCCGGAGATATAAAGACCGAGCATCTCTTTTTCCTTCGTGAGACGTTCTTCCAGAGAGAACTCACTGACATTCGGAAGCACGGGTTCATCTGCTTCCGCGGCTTTCTCGTCTCCGAGAAGGCTGAAGATCGAGATCTGTCCCTCCATCGACTGGCGCTTCGTCGAAGCAAGCCGGTTCAGGTACGGCTCAGCCGCACCCAGCATCTGCGATCTCGGGATCCCGAACTCATCCATGGAGGAAGAAAGGATCAGGCTCTCGATCATCTTCTTATTGATCTCCAGTGCTTCAGATCTTCTAAGGAAGTCGCCGAAGGAGGAAAAGTCTCCATTGACCTCGCGGTCGACGACCAGTTTCTGTACCGCGTTCTCACCAACATTTTTCACGGCAGTAAGTCCGATACGGATCTGCTTTTCTCCCTCCGTCGAAAATTTCACCTGACTCTTGTTGACGGAAGGCGGAAGGATAGAGATGCCCATCTTCTTTGCCACCGAGGTGTACCATGCCGACTGCGACTGGCTCCCGAGGAAGCTGTTGAGCATCGCCGCCATGAATTCCGTCGGATAGTGGTATTTCAGATATGCGGTATAATAGCCGACCACAGCATATGCGGCAGCATGCGATTTGTTAAAAGCATATCCCGCAAACTGCGTCACGTCGTCGAAGATCTTTCTGGCGACAGGTTCGGAGACGCCATTGGCGATCGCGCCGGCGACTTCTCTTCCCTTTTCATCTTTTCCGCCGTAGATAAATGTCTGGCGGTATTTCTCCATCATGGAGGCCTTTTTCTTCGCCATGGCACGGCGGATATTATCTGACTGTCCCATCGAGAAACCGGCAAGATCACGGACGATCTGCATGACCTGCTCCTGATAGATCATACAGCCGTAAGTCATGTTCAGGATAGGCTCGAGAAGCGGATGGTCGTACTTGATCGAAGATGGATCATGGCGGGCGGCCACGTACTTCGGGATCTGATCCATCGGACCCGGACGGTAAAGCGAGATTCCCGCGATGATATCCTCGAGCGAAGACGGCTTGAGGTCCACCATAAAGGAAGTCATGCCTGAGCTTTCAAGCTGGAACACGCCCTCGGTATCTCCCCGGCTGATCATCTCAAATACTGCCGGCTCATCCATCGGGATCCTGTCGAAGTCGATCTCGATCCCCTGATTCTCGAGGACCATCTGTGCGGTATCACGCATGACTGTCAGCGTACGAAGTCCGAGGAAGTCGAACTTCAGAAGACCGATCTCCTCCGAGTTCGCTTTGGCAAACTGAACGACCACGGATTCATCATTCTTCGCCAGCGGGGCAATATCCGTCAGCGGTTTTGCCGAGATGATAACACCGGCAGCATGTGTGGATGCATGTCTCGGCATACCCTCAAAAAGCATCGCCGTATCGATGACCTGCTTCACGATATCGCTGTTTTCATATTCATTTTTCAGGTCCGGAGACATCTTCAGTGCATCCGCGATCGTGATTCCCAGGTTATTCGGGATCATCTTACATATACGGTCACTGTCCGTATAGGGCACATCGAGTGCACGGGCGACATCCTTGATGCAGGCTTTAGCCGCCAGTGTTCCGAAGGTGATGACCTGCGCGACACGGTCCTCTCCGTATTTTCTCGTAACGTAATCGATCACTTCCTGACGTCTCTCGTAACAGAAATCGACGTCAAAGTCCGGCATGCTGACACGTTCGTTATTGAGGAAACGCTCGAAGATCAGGCCGTACTTGATCGGATCGATATTCGTGATCTGAAGCGCATAAGCAACAAGCGATCCCGCACCGGAACCACGTCCCGGTCCGACCATGATGTGATTCTCTTTCGCATAGTGGATAAAGTCCCACACGATCAGATAGTAATCGGTATAACCCATGGAAGTGATAACGGACATCTCATACTCGGCGCGCTGCCTGTACTTCCCGATCTCTTCCTCATCCGTACACCAGGTGAGGCGTTTCTTCAAGCCCTCGTCACAGAGATGGCGCAGATATTCTTCCGCGTCCGCATATTCCAGCGGAACATCGAATGCGGGAAGATGAATCTGGTCAAAAGTATATCCGGCGTGGCACATGCTGGCGATCTTCGTCGTATTCTCGATAGCCGACGGGATCGAAGAAAAGTACGCGCGCATCTCTTCTTCCGACTTGATATAAAAGTCCTCGGTCGGCATCTTCATGCGGTCCGCATCGCTCATTCTCTTTCCGGTCTGCATACAAAGAAGCACTTCGTGCGCTTTCGCATCTTCTTTATACATATAGTGGCAGTCGTTCGTCGCGACCAGCGGGATGCCGGTCTCATTGGACAGCATGATCAGGTGCTGGTTCACCTTCGCCTGATCCGGCATCTGGTTGCTCTGGATCTCGAGGTAGTAGTTGCCTCGTCCGAAGATTCGGTCATACCACAGTGCGGCTTCTTTTGCTTTTTCGGGTTCGTTTCTGAGAACATAGGTCGCGACTTCACCGGATACACAGGCCGAAAGTGCGATCAAGCCTTCCGAGTATTTCTCCAGAAGCTCGTGATCGACCCTCGGTTTATAGTAGAAGCCTTCGGTAAAGCCGGTAGAGACCAGGCGGTTCAGGTTCTTCAGGCCTTCGTCATTCTTCGCCAGGAGCACCAGATGGTAGTAGCCGCGGTCTTCGGTTTCTTTCAGGAAACGCCCTCTCGGCGCGACATACACTTCACAGCCGATGATCGGGTGGATACCCTCTTCGGTCATCGCTTTATAGAATTCGACCGTGCCGTACATCGTACCGTGGTCCGTGATCGCACACGAAGTCATGCCCAGTTCTTTGAGCCGGGCAGCGAGACGCTTGATGCGGATCGCACCATCCAGAAGACTGTATTCCGTATGTAGATGCAGGTGTACAAAACCCTGCAGATTCTCTTCCGCCATCTTCTTTCCTCTTATTCTTCCTTCGCGGGAAGCACATGCCTATCTTCAGAAAGCACTTCCCGAAAGCTATCAGCCGTCTCCGAGTTTCCCCTTTACGATCACCAGCATGTCACGAAGTCTCGCCGCTTCTTCGAAGGCGAGATCCTTGGCAGCCGCTTTCATCTCTTTATCAAGGCGTGAAGCCAGTTTCTCGAGTTCTTTCTTCGACATGTGTGTCTTCTTCTCTTCAATCAGATCCGACAGATCCTTCATGTCGATCTTATCTTCACGGCTGACCTCTTCCATCGTAGCCAGCACATCTCTGACTTCCTTCTTCACGCTTCTCGGTGTGATGTTGTTATCCTTATTATACTGGATCTGGATCGCACGTCGACGGTTAGTTTCAGAAACCGCTTCGAACATCGAATCCGTCACATCATCCGCATAGAAAATGACCCGTCCGTTGACATTTCGCGCGGCACGTCCGATCATCTGGATCAGCGACCTCGTGGATCTTAAGAATCCTTCCTTATCCGCATCCAGGATCATCAGGAGTGAAACCTCCGGAATATCCAGGCCCTCACGCAGCAGGTTGATACCGACAAGCACATCGAATTCTCCCTGGCGGAGTTCGCGGAGGATCTTCATACGGTCGATCATATCGATATCCGAGTGCAGATACTTGACCCTTATCTCTTCCTGCTTTAAGAATCCCGTAAGATCCTCGGACATCTTCTTCGTCAGTGTCAGGATCAGCGCACGCTCGCCCTTCTTTACCGTCTCCCTGATCTCCGTCAGGATATCCTCCATCTGTCCCTCGACAGGACGGATCGAGATCTCCGGATCGAGAAGTCCCGTCGGCCTTATGATCTGTTCGACGGTCTGTCCGCTGTGCTCCGCTTCATACTTCGACGGGGTCGCCGATACGAAGATCGTCTGTCCCATCTTCTTTTCAAATTCCTCGAACTTCAGCGGGCGGTTGTCAAATGCCGACGGCAGGCGGAATCCGTAATCGACCAGCGTCGTCTTTCTCGACCGGTCGCCGTTATACATCGCACCGATCTGCGGGACCGTCACGTGCGACTCATCGATCATCAGAAGATAATCCTCCGGCATAAAGTCCATCAGCGTATAGGGCGGCTCTCCCGGCTTTCGCATCGTCAGGTGTCTCGAGTAGTTCTCGATGCCTTTGACAAATCCTGTCTCGGAGAGCATCTCCAGATCGTATCTGGTCTTCTGCTCGAGACGGTATGCCTCGATGAGTTTTCCCTGTTCCCGGAGCTCGGCGAGGCGCTCCTCCAGCTCCTCTTCGATCGTCACGATCGCTCTGTCCAGTTTCTCCTTCGTCGTCGCATAGTGCGAAGCCGGGAAGATCACGGCATAGTTTCTGTTCCACATCACTTTGCCGCTGATATAGTGCACTTCCGAGATCTTCTCGATCTCATCGCCGAAGAAGGTCACGCGGGTCAGAAGCTCCTCGGAAGATGGCGGGAAAATATCGAGGGTATCGCCCTTTACGCGAAAAGCACCTCGCGTGATCTCGAAGTCATTTCTTACATACTGAAGATCGATGAGCTTTCGGATCACCGCGTCCCGCGACACCTGCATGCCCGCGCGAAGATTGATCATGAGGTCCTTATAGTCGGAAGGGTCACCGAGACCGTAGATGCAGGAGACCGATGCCACGACGATGACGTCTCTTCTTTCCAGAAGTGCACTTGTCGCACTGTGGCGCATGCGGTCGATCTCGTCATTGATATCGCAGTCTTTCTCGATATAAGTATCCGTCGAAGCGATATAGGCTTCCGGCTGGTAGTAGTCATAGTAGGAGACGAAAAACTCCACGGCGTTTTCCGGGAAGAACGCCTTAAACTCTGCGGCCAGCTGCGCCGCCAGCGTCTTATTCGGCGCGATGACCAGTGTCGGCCGCTGGGTCTTCTCGATGATGTTTGCCATCGTAAAGGTCTTACCGGATCCGGTAACACCGAGTAGCGTCTGCCCCTTCATGCCCGCATTCAGCCCGTCGACCAGTTTCTCGATCGCCTGCGGCTGATCTCCGGTCGGAGTGTAATCGGAATGAATTTTAAACGGAACCATATTCTCGTTCATAAAAGCCTGCCTGTTATTCGAACATATTTTCGTCTGATTCAGTATAGCACATCTCTTTATAAGAAGGAAGTCTTTTTCAGATCAGATCGCCTCCAGGTATTTTGAAAAAATAGAAGAGGGGCGTCTCATTAAGTTGCAAGAAAATGAGACAGCCCCTTCAGCCTTAAAGGAGGTGATTATTATATGAATCGGATCAGTCCATCGTATCGACGACCAGGATCCTCTCGATCGGTACCTGAAATGTCAGTGACAGCACGACGAGATTATCGATCGTCGGCATCGTCAGTCCTCTCTGCCACTTGTAGATTGCCTGGGGTGTGGCAAACCCGAAAATATCCTGAAGATCACGTACGGATAAACCCGCATCCTCGCGGAGCCGCACGATATTACATCCTGTTTCTTCCATGTTGATGATTGGTAACATAGGTCATTCCCCCATTTCCTTTTTTGAATAAAAAAACCGCTTTTCCTTGTTGGCCTTGGAAAAGCGGTCGTGTTTCTAACGAGTGAATGTGAAACTATTCAACAGAACGTTTCACAAGTGCTTTTCCAAAAGGAGCCTTTATAATCACGCTTATAATCATGAGAGGCGAATCCCATGACACATGTACCGGCTGCATTAATAATGGCTGTGACTTTAATTGATGTGTGTTTAATATTCCAAACTGTCATTTGTGAAACGCTCCTTTCTTTAAATTTCGTGTGTTTTATCTTTCGATATACATAATGTACCACTATGGTTTTTATTTGTCAGTATACTACCAGTATAATTTTCAACAAATTTTTCTTCATCCGAAGCATTATTCCTCGTAATACATATACATATAGAATACGTGCGCGCCCTCTTCTTCCTCGATATCCAGGAAGCATACCAGCGAGCCGGACTTTATAGGACCGACGATCACCCAGGAGATCTCGATCGGCTCCGGGATCAGTTTCTGCTCGGAAAACAGCGAGTACTTCGTGATGTTATATTCGGAAAGCGGGATCTCGTGGTAATCATCACCGAGCATGCCCTGAAGCGTAGAGATCGTCTCCTCCAGGTGATCGGCATTATCGATGCTGATCTTCGCCTCGAAGCGCTTCCTGTTAAAGATCGATCCATACTTTACGAACTTCTCGATCTTGCAGTAATCCGGAAGCGAATAGCCGGTCTTTCTCTTAATGATATCCTTCTTATTATCCCGGATCGAGAACACCAGAAGGACTATGCCAAGAACCACCAGAAGTGAGATAAGAATAATGACTGTTCTGTTTTTCTTCATCATGTATCCTTTCCGAAAAGACGCTGCGCGTTCTCCGTCGTGATCCTCGCCATCTCCTCGGGGGAGATCTCCTTGAGGCGCGCCATCTCTTCCACTACATACTTCACATATGCCGGCTCATTTCGGTGTCCTCTGTGCGGGACCGGTGCCATATACGGCGAATCCGTCTCGACCAGAAGCCTGTCCAGCGGGCACATCCGGATAACGTCCGGTGCTTTTCGAGCATTCTTAAAAGTGATCGGTCCGTCAAAGCCGAGGTAAAATCCCATATCCAGAAGGATCTTCGCTGTCTCGACCGATCCGGAGAAACAGTGAAGTACTCCCGGCACTTCCCGAAGTACCTTCTGCTCATAAAGAGACTTCAGGATAAAAAGTGTATCCTCGCAGGCGTCTCTCTCGTGGATCACCGCCGGCAGATCGTATCTGTAGGCAAGGCCCATCTGATAGATGAACGCCATCGCCTCATATGCCGGAGATGCGTCGTCGTAGTGATAATCCATACCGATCTCGCCGACCGCCACGATCCCGAGTTCGTCCTTCTTCTTAAGCCACTGTTCGAGCTGCCACTTCGCCTCGTCATTAAAGTTTGTGGCATCTTCCGGATGGACGCCCACCATACAGGAGAGCTTCACTACGGAGCCGGACTTCGCCTTCCGGACTTCCAGGGAGATCGCGCTGTCTTCTATCGTCGAGCTTGCCAGCATGATATGCGTCACGCCGGCATTCTTCGCGTTTTCCAGCACTTCGTCGATGTCGTCTTTATACTCTTCACGCCAGTTCAGATGAGCATGCGTGTCAAAGATCTCCATCGATCAGGACACCTCCGCTCCCGGCTCCACGCCTTCCGGTACCGACAGGAGAGCATAATCGCCGTTCGGCTTTTCCGCACATAGGATCATGCCGTAGGAATCAAATCCGCGAAGCTTTCTCGGTGCCAGGTTTGCGACCCATACGACCATCTTTCCGACCATTTCTTCCGGAGTATAGTACTGGGCGATACCCGAGAGTACCTGCATCTTTCTATCACCTACATCGAGCTGCATACGGAGAAGCTTATCTGCCTTCGGGACTTTCTCGCACTCGAGGACCTTCGCTGCACGAAGCTCGAGCTTCGCAAAGTCGTCATAGACGATCTCGTCCTTATGCTCGAGGACTTTGCCCTGAGCCGCAGCCAGCGCCGCTTCGGAGATCTTTCCGAGTTCCTCCATCTCTTTTTCCATATCCAGTCTCGGGAAAAGCACTTCCCCTTTCTGAACAGTTACGTTTGCAGCAAGTGCGCCCACCTTATCGGAAGCATCCCATGCGCAAGCCTCTTCGGATGCGCCGATCTGCTTCCAGATCTCCGGACAGGTGTTCGGCATTACCGGATTTAAGAGGATCGAGCACATACGGATCGTATCCAGCAGGTTATAAAGAACAGTTGCCAGACGGGTCTTCTTGCTCTCATCCTTTGCGAGTACCCACGGTGCATTCTCATCGATATATTTGTTCGCACGGGCGATGACCTTAAAGATCTCCGCCAGAGCATTGGAGATATGCAGGTCGCCGTAGTTCTGCTCCACGAACGGGCGGAGTGCTTTTACCATATTCAGAAGCTCGTCATCGAGCGGATCTGTCTCACGTTCTGCCGGAAGCGTACCGTCGAAGTACTTGATCGCCATGGCGACAGTTCTGGAAACGAGGTTTCCGAGGTCATTTGCCAGGTCAGTATTGATACGCTGTACCATCTGCTCATTAGAGAACGGGCAGTCCGCGCCGAAAGGCATCTCACGGAGGAGATGGTAACGGACAGCGTCTACGCCGTATCTGTCAGCGAGGATAAACGGATCGATGACGTTACCGGTGGACTTACCCATCTTCGCGCCGCCGAATGTGATCCAGCCGTGACCATAGACATGTTTCGGAAGCGGCAGATCCAACGCCATCAGCATTGCCGGCCAGATGAGGGAGTGGAAACGGACGATCTCCTTAGCCATGACATGAATGTCTGCCGGCCAGTATTTCTCGAAATCATTGTACGTCGAGTTGCCGTATCCGAGTGCCGTGATATAGTTACTGAGCGCGTCGATCCATACATAGACGACATGCTTCTCATCGAATGTAACCGGAATACCCCACTTAAAGCTCGTACGGGATACGCAGAGATCTTCCAGGCCCGGTTTGATGAAGTTGTTGATCATCTCGTTGACACGGGACTTCGGCTCGAGGAAGTTTCTCTCCTCATCGAGGAGCAGTGCTTCGAGCTTATCGGAGAAAGCAGAGAGCTTAAAGAAGTAAGCCTCTTCCTCTGCATCGACGACTTCACGTCCGCAGTCCGGGCACTTGCCGTCTTTGAGCTGGCTTTCTGTCCAGAAAGACTCACACGGCGTGCAGTACTTGCCGACGTACTTACTCTTATAGATATATCCTTTATCGTAGAGAGCCTTAAAGATGTTCTGTACAGACTCTACGTGATACGGATCAGTGGTTCTGATAAAGCGGTCATATGTGATATCGAGGCGCTCCCAGAGCTTCTTGAAGTTGGCAACGATCTCGTCAACATATGCCTGCGGTGTAACGCCTGCTTCCTGTGCCTTCTTCTCGATCTTCTGGCCGTGCTCATCGGTTCCTGTTAAGAACATGACATCGTAGCCCTGCATTCGCTTAAATCTGGAGACCACATCGCACGCAAGGGTCGTGTAGCAATGACCAACATGCGGGTTGCCGGACGGGTAATAGATCGGTGTCGTGATGTAAAACTTTTCTTTATTGCACATAATTCTATGCGCCTCCTTCTTTTGCTGAATGCATTTGAATATTATAACAAGAATACATAGGGAAAATCAATGAAACTTCTACCAGGAAGCTAATCCTCTGTTTTCGTCCCTAAAAGCACTTCCTCAGGGACAGTTTCAGAGGATCTTATCCTCTTTTCCGGAAACCAGTTTCTCGGAAAACGCGATCCGCCCCTTTTCGCCGAAATCCGGCTCGCTTCCCTTCAGCTCGTACACCAGTGCTGCTTCCTGTCCGGGTTTGAGCTCCACCAGCGTTCTTCCGGAACGGTCGTAAAGCGCCGTCGGTGCCGTCTGGTGCGGGAAGGTACTGTTGGCGGTAAGTGTATAGGTGACGTTTTCGACGGCTCTCGTTCTGACATGGCCGCGGATCAGATTATATCTGTCCGGGTCCTCCCTGTCGGAAACGTCATAGAAAAGGATCACATTCAGATTTGTTCTTTCGTGGTAAAGCTCACGGAAATACTCGGGGAAACGGACCTCAAAGCAGATGCGGATACCGACCCGGATGCCATCGACGTCAAAAACACCCGGCTCCTCGCCTGCGGAGAAGTTCTCGGCATCCCAGCCCCAGAGGGCTCGTTTACTATATCTCTCCACCTGGCCGCTCGGTGTGAATACGAGCGCCGTGTTATAGAAGACATCTTCCACAGCGGGGGCATCGCCCATCAGCGGGGCATCCCAGAGTGCACACTCTTCTTTTACGATCGTGCCGACAAGCACATATATATCATGGCACCAGGCCGCCTCGGCGATCTTGGCGTGCGCTCTGTCAACAGCATCAAAGTCGATCTTACGTACAGAGTCTATATCTCTCGGTGGATAGCCGGTCACAGCGCATTCCGGGCATGCGAGAAGACGCACACCGCTCTTCGCCGCCTGCTCGATCGCGCGAAGAATATGTGCGCAGTTTTTCTCAACATCGCCGCTTACGGGAAATTGATAGGCTGCAATCTTCATGGCCATCTCCTTATCTTAACCGGCAGTAAACCCACCGGTAAAGCGCATATATACCCCGCCGGAACACATTCCGGCATCCCCCTCAGCGCATTATTATATCGCAAAACTCTATTCTTGAATACCTTTTACTTTTCAAGGAAAGATTGTATGAAGGAAGAAATGTGATACACTTTAAGAAGTATAGTTTTGGGAGTTTCATTATGGCTGACATCAGTTCACAACCGGCAACATTAAAATGCAATATCTGTGGCGGAGAGATCCGGAAAGATTTTCTTTCCGCGACTGCTGTCTGCGCGCACTGCGGGAATAAGTGGTCTCTTTCGGACATACTCCCGGAGTATCTTAAGTATGCTTCCGCGATCGAGAAGATCAAGAAAGCGCAGGAACTGCTTAACAGCAAGCCGGATGTCACCAATGTCGCCCAGGCGAAGCTTCTTTTCCAGAATGCTTCGACCGAGTGCCTGCACACGGATGCTACCTCTTCCGAGCTTCTGGCTATCTGCAGAAGCGGGATGAAAGAATGCGATGATCTCCGTGTCTATGCTACAGCCATCGGTTTTTACGACAGGAAAAGCTACCGCCAGGCGCTCGAAGAATTCCGGAAGATCCCCGGCGTGAGAGATTCCGCTGCTAAGATCGAAGAATGTAAAGTCCTTGCAGAGAAGGAAAAGAAGAAGCTCATTCCCTTAGCTGCCATCGTCGCGCTGATCATCCCGACGGTTCTCGGTATCCTGATGAAAGAGAAACTGGATATCCCGCTTTATGTGATCATCCCCGCCTGTCTGGTCCTTGTTGCCGGTTTGACGTACGCCGTTTACAGAGGGGGTACACTGGCCACTGTGGTCATGGTACTTTCATTCATTTGCGCCGTTCCATTACTGATCTTTATCGCACTGGCATATGGTCTCCATATGGAGACAGGCCCCGCGGCAAGCATCGCCATCGGTGCGCCGATCGCATTTATCGTCGCTGTGGGCTTGAAAACAAGCGCCGAAAAACCGAATTAGTATGAAATCTTCCGGTGTCATGAAGAAGGACCCGCTTATCATTTAACAGAGGATCTCTATGTTCTTTATCGTCTGTGCACTATCCGCCGAAGCCAAACCTCTGATCTCCGCGCTGTCTCTGCGCAGGGATACCAGATCCTGCCCGTATGACACTTTTTACGCGGAGGACAGTTCCTCCGTACTGGTCATCTCCGGCATGGGCACGGTAGCAGCCGCATCTGCCACGACCTATCTCCTGACGCGTTTCGGATTTCATCCGGGAAAAGACATCCTTATCAACTTCGGCTCCTGTGCCGGCAAAGAGCCGGGGATCCATCTGGTCAATAAGATCCACGATGAGGTCACGGGGCGCGATTTTTACCCGGACATGCTCTACGATCTTTCTTCCTGCGGTCTTCCTCTTTCTTCGGAAAAAGCACTTGTCACCGTGAGTAAAGTGGTCGCTTCACTGGAAGATCCGTCCCTTCTTTACGAGATGGAAGCTTCTGCGGTCTTTCAGGCAGCGGCCCGGTTCGTGCCGCCACACCGCATGATCTTCCTGAAGTATGTCTCCGATTCGGGAACAGATGATCCGAAGAAGATCACCTCCGCCCTTCTTACGAAATGGGCCGAGAAACATATCTCTACTGTCATTTCCGTGCTCGATCATCTGAAAGATGTCACCGAGGACGACGGCGCCATCGATGAAGATCTTTTCTTAGGTACCGCACTGGATCTCCGTCTGAGCGAGACCATGCGCCACGAGCTGCATCAGCTCTTCGTATATGCGAAGACCGAGGGGATCGATATGGAGAAGTTTCTTTCCGATCTGGAAAAAGAAGGAAAGATCCCCGCGAAATCGAAGCGCGAAGGAAAGGAGGTCTTAGATGTCATCCGGCAAAGACTTATTTAACTTTCCTTTCTCGCATATCTATGTGGAGAAGAAAGTCACGGATCATCCCCTGACGAAGAGTATCCTTGCCCGTTACGGAAAGTCAGCGGTCATTTCCATCGATCACTATAAAGACGTCTTCAACCGTCCCCGCCAGAGCTATGGACTTCAGAAGAGCGTCCCTTCCCTGATCCTTGCCAGAAACACCGGATCTTCCGTATTTAAGGGCGCACCGGTCTGTCAGGACTTCGGGTATGACTACTTCTACTATACCTCCTGCACGAGAAACTGTATCTTCGACTGCGAATACTGTTTTCTCCGTGGCATGTACGGATCCGGTGATGTCGTCATCTTCGTTAATCTCGAGGACACTTTCGCAGAACTGGAAGCGCTGCTTTCAGAGCATCCTGTCTATCTCTGTGTTTCTTATGACACCGACCTGATCGCTCTTGATATCCTGACCGGATATATCTCCCGTTGGGCCGAATTCACGAAAATGCATAAAGATCTCACGATCGAGATCCGCACCAAGTCTTTCCGCAAAGACTTCTACGATAAGATCAGCCCGTGTGGCCGCATGATCTTCGCCTACACTATCTCCCCGCAGGAGATCATCGATAAGTACGAGAAGCGCACTGCTTCCCTTTCCGACCGGCTGTCCGCTGCTTCCTATGCGATGGAAAAAGGCTTTCCGGTGCGTCTCTGCTTTGACCCCCTGATCTATGTCAGAAACTGGAAAGATATCTACACATCGATGTTTCACGAGGTAGTGAAACATATTGATGTTCATCAATTAAAGGACATAAGCGTCGGTTCCTACCGCATCTCCTCCGAGTATATCCGGAAGATCCGGAAAGACTTCCCGGGCTCTTCCATCTGCCAGTTCCCCTACGAGAACCACGGCGGTTACATGGAATACCCGGAAAACATAAAAAACGAGATGGAAAATCACCTTGTAACACTGTTACAAACCTTGATATCTAAGGATAAGATATTTAGAATCGATAACGAAGGAAATTCGTGAAGGAGGAACTGAAAATGGATGGTATCCGGCTCAATAATCCTCATCTGAAGAGCCCCGAAGAGGTAAGAAACTGCCCCAAGTGCGGTGCGCCGATCCTCTCGGAGGTCTGCCAGTTCTGCGGAACATACATCGGTGAAGTGGCGACCGCGGATCTTACTGCGGAGTACCCTATGATCGAGTGCAAGAGTGCCAAACTCGATTTCTGGCACATCGGATTCCCCCTGATGTTCGGCGGGATATTTCTTACCGTCTCCGTGCCGATGTTCATCCTCTCTTTCTTCTCCGATAGTCTCGCGGGCAGCACCGAACACAGTGCATCATTCCTGAGGCTCTTCACGATTCCTTTCATGCTGATCGGGCTCATCGCTGTATTATTCGCCATTCGTGCATTCGTCCGATATCTGTCCATAAAGAAAAACGGTGTCATCCGGAGCGGCGTCGTGTACGGTTATATGGATGATACCGTCGCGTATAATGGTGTCAACGGACAGAAAATAAAGATCCTTGTGGAAACTTCCGAAGGAAAGAAATTCATTCTTCTGCCCCTCGGCACTACCGCCAAACCATACGAGGTCAACAGCGAGGTGCAGGTGCTTCTCAGCGATGACTCTGCGATGATCATGGACAAGAAGATCAAATGGTAAGAACCCACGGCGGCTCCCGCCGTCAATAAATGAGGTAAGCAATATGACAAAGACTGCGATCATCACCGGAGCTTCCTCCGGAATCGGAAAAGCCATCTGCGGGACACTTCTTACGATGGACTATGAGATCTATGGCATCGGCAGAGACTTCCGAGATTGCGGAAAACTTATCGGGAACAGTGCTTTTCACAAGGTGGAACTCGACCTTCTGGAAAGCAGAAAACTTGAAGAGACCGTCCGTGATATCACGAAGGGAAAAGCACTCGACCTTCTCATCAACTGCGCCGGTGTCGGCTTCTATGGTCTCCATGATGAGATCTCTTCTGCGGACCTCTCCGAGATGGTGCGGACGAATCTGGAGGTCCCGATCGTTCTTACGAATCTTCTTCTGAAGAAACTGAGAGAAAGCAAGGGCACGGTCATCAACATCGCCTCGGTCACCGCATCCCAGAACAACCCGCATGGCGCTGCCTACGGCGCGACGAAGGCAGGACTTCTGAGTTTCTCGCGAAGTCTTTTTGACGAAGTGAGAAAGCACGGAGTTAAGGTCACCACGATCCTGCCGGACATGACCGATACCAACCTCTACAGAAATGCATCTTTCGAAGCATCGAAAGACGAAAACGCACGGTTGCTTCCACAGGATGTGGCCGATGCCGTGCGCTATGTTCTTGAAGCGGATCCGCATATGGTTATCACCGAGTTTACGGTAAGGCCGCAGCTTCACCGGATCGAAAAGAAAGACTGATCAAAGAAAGTCTGACCGGGCCGCTTCCTCATGTGTGCCCGGGGGGCACCACCATACGCTGTGTCATCATCTTATTTGGTTCGGATCGTAAGTACGCTGTTCTTTCCGTTTAACTCGATCACGTTCTTCGCAGAAGGATCCGTAGGGATCTTGCAGTCGATCACATTATTCTTCCCTTCGCATCTGGTCGTAAAAACAAAGTCCGAAGGAACGATCAGTTCCGCCTCTCCATGGATCATATTCACGTCGATGCTTCCATCTGCATTATCCAGCGCGATATACAGCTTTCCTTCGCCGTCGATCTCCATCCTGTTAAAAGAGATCCCCTGAAGGTTCAGAACCGAATTCTCGATAAACAGTTCGATATGGTCTGCTTTCGGAGGGATGCCGATCAGTGCTTTTGCCACGCCATCGATATCGATCTCCGCCTGATTGCGGTTGCTCTCAAAAACCACTTGGGACGGTACGACGATCGTGTCATTGTCCGTGCCGTAGATCGTTACTTCATCTGCCTTCTTGATCTTGATATCATAATCCTTCATTCTCTTTTCCTCCATACTGTCTGCATGTATTTTCTTCCGAAGTCTTCATCGGTTTTTCTGTTTCATGGTTTCATCTTAGCATGGGGAAAATCGGAAATCCTTAAACGATTATTAAATCCGAAAACAGAAAAGAGCCGCTACAGTTTTAGCGGCTCTCTTCTCAACTCAGTGAAGTGTGATCTGATGTTCACACAATATTCTTTATCCCCTCACAGATCCTTCTGGCGACGACCGGGTTATTCATCGTATAGAGATGGATGCCCGGGATGTCACTGACCAGAAGGTCGATGATCTGACTTAAGCAGTAAGACATTCCTGCGTCGAAGAGTGCCTCCTGATTATTCTCGTAGCGCCGGATGATCCGCTGGAACCTCTCCGGGAATGTGGCATTACACATGGAGATCATGCGCTGGATCTGCGCGGCATTGATCACCGGCATAACTCCGGGAAGGATCGGCACATCGATGTCTGCGATCTGGCATTCTTCATAGAACTGGAAGAACTTGTCGTTATCAAAAAAGAGCTGGGAGATCAGCACTTCCGCACCGGCATTCACCTTTGACTTCAGTGCACGTATCTCGCTGACTCGTCCCGAAGATTCCGGATGGCACTCCGGGTAGCATGCGCCTAAGAAGCAGAAATCATGCTCCGGTTTCAGATAAGAGATCAGATCAGAAGAATGCTTGAAGTCATCCTTTTCCGGGATCCTGGGATTTCTATCCCCGCGAAGGGCCAGCACATTCTGGATTCCTTCGTCCGACAGGACCCGTGCAAATTCTTCCATCTCGGACCGGTCATAGTGAAGACAGGTAAGATGTACCACCGGTTCGATCTTATACTCATTTTTGATCTTCTTGGCAAGTTCGATCGTTCTGTTGCAGTTGCTCGAACCGCCCGCACCGAAGGTCACGCTGATGAAGTCCGGATGGAGCTCGGACAATACCGACAGCGTCTCATCGATATTATCGAGTTCAGTATCTTTTTTCGGAGGAAAGATCTCAAATGACAGGCTCTTCTTTTTATTCTTATAGATCTCGGAAACCTTCACGGGATTACCTTCTCTCTCTTACCATCTTCGCAGCCTCCACCAGGTTCAGAAGGCTTGCTTTCGTCTCTTCATTTCCGCGTGTCTTCAGGCCGCAGTCCGGATTTACCCAGAGCTTGCTGTCAGAGATCTTCTCACGCATCTTCGTAAGAGCATTCACGATCTCATCGACCGACGGAACACGCGGGCTGTGGATGTCATATACACCAGGACCGACTTCGGTCTTAAAGTGATTTTCCAGAAGCGCATCGAGGATCAGAAGATCCGAACGGGATGCTTCAAATGTGATGACATCGGCATCCATGGCGTCGATCGCCGGGATGATATCCGTGAACTCGCTGTAGCACATATGCGTGTGGATCTGCGTTTCCGGCTTTACTCCGCTATGTACGAGACGGAATGCCGGGATCGCCCAGTCGAGATACTCGGAATACCAGTCGCTCTTACGGAGCGGCAGTTTCTCACGAAGCGCTGCTTCATCGATCTGGATGATATCGATGCCGTTTGCCTCGAGATCGAGGACCTCATCTCTGATCGCCAGCGCGATCTGAAGTGTGCTCTCTTTGATGGAGATATCTTCTCTCGGGAAAGACCAGTTGAGGATCGTGACCGGACCTGTCAGCATACCTTTGACTGGTTTATCCGTGCAGGACTTGGCGAACTTCGACCAGAAGACCGTGATCGGGTCCTTTCTGCTGACATCGCCCCAGATGATCGGCGGTTTTACGCATCTGGTACCGTAGGACTGTACCCATGCCTGTCGGGTAAATACATATCCCGACAGATGCTCGCCGAAGTACTCGACCATGTCGTTTCTTTCAAATTCACCATGTACGAGTACGTCGAGTCCGATCTCTTCCTGAAGCGCGATGCACTCACGGATCTTCTCCTGATTAAATGCGATATACTGTTCTTTCGAGATCTCGCCTTTCCGGAAAGCCTGACGGTTCTTCCTGACTTCCTGCGTCTGCGGGAACGATCCGATCGTTGTCGTCGGGAAGATCGGCAGCCCGAGCTTTTCCTTCTGGATCTTCTCTCTTTCGAAGAAGTCCGGTTTTCTTTCATAGTCTCCTTCCGAAATCGCAGCGACTCTTGCCTTTACGGCATCATCGGAGCTGTCTTTTCTATGCTCGAAAAGCACTTCATTATCAGAGAGGATCTTCTTTCCTTCGTCTGATCCGGATGCGATCTTTTCGATCTCCGAAAGTTCGATGAGTTTTTCTTCTGCAAATGCGAAGTGCTTCGTATAGTCCTTTGGAAGATCCTCTTCACCGGCGAGGCTGTATGGTACATGCAGAAGCGAGCAGGAAGTGCTGAGCACCACATTATCTCCCACGATCTCTTTCAGTGAAGAAAGCTTCTCCAGTGTTTTACCGTAGTTATTCTTCCAGATATTCTTACCATTGATCAGCCCTGCAAAGAGGAGTTTTTCTTTCGGAAAACCATTGGTCTTAAGAAGTTCTTCTGTCTTTCTTCCCTCCAGGAAATCCAGTCCGATACCATCGAAATCCAGACCCGCTACATCGGAATAGATATCACGGATATCTCCGAAATAGGTCTGAAGGAGGACCTTCAGCGTACGCTTGTCCGAAAGAAGCGCGGTATAGATCGCCTTGAAAAGAAGGATATCATCAGCACTAAGATCCTTCACCAGATACGGCTCATCGAACTGTACCCAGGAAGCCCCGGTAGAAGCGAGTTTTCCGAGGAGCTCTGCATATGCCGATACGACCGGAAGCGAGAAATCCTCTGCTGCCTTTTTTCCTGTATAGCGGGCCAGTTTCAAGAAGGTAAACGGACCGATGAGCGCCGTCTTCGTCTCGATGCCCAGTGCTTTTGCCTCGAGATATTCTTCAACCGGTTTATTTCCGGAAAGAATGATCTTACAGTCATCGTCGATCTCCGGAACGATGTAGTGGTAATTCGTATTGAACCACTTCTTCATGGCAAGTGCTTTTACATTCCCTTTATCGCCCTGGTATCCGCGCGCCATCGCAAAATAAGTGTCGATCCCGGACAGTCCCAGCTCCCGGTATCTCTTCGGGATCACGTTCAGAAGGACTGCTGTGTCCAGTATATTGTCATAGAAAGAAAAGTCATTCGAGGAAATAAAGGACACGTTCGCATCCTTCTGCGAGAGCCAGTTTCCCTTCCGGATCTCTCTTGCGACCGAGAGAAGCTCCGCCTCGGAGATCTCCTTCTTAAAGTATTTTTCAGATGCGAATTTCAGTTCGCGGTTCTTTCCGATTCTCGGAAACCCAATTACAGATGTTTTCATCGTCTTCTTCCTCCTTGTCTTCTTGGGAGAAGTATAGACCCAGTGATTCACTAGGTAAAATATGAAAAACCAGTTCTTTTCCATAGATATAATCTATGTTTGTGATATAATCGTCATCGGAAACTATATTTACATCTTCTCGAAATGAGGTGAATACGATGACGTTAAAACAGCTCCGTTATGTTACGGAAGTGGCGGAAACAGGGAATATCACGGAGGCGGCAAACCGTCTTTACATCGCACAGCCCAGCCTGACCGCATCGATCCAGGAACTGGAAAAAGAATTCGGCATCACGATCTTTCACCGCTCCCGAAAAGGCATCGAGGTCACCAGAGAAGGCGAGGAATTCCTGGGGTATGCCCGTCAGGTATTAGAGCAGGCAAATCTCATCGATGAAAGATACAGCGGCAAAAGCACCGGCAAACACCGCTTCTCTGTTTCTTCGCAGCATTATTCTTTCGTCGTGGAATCCTTCGTAGAGCTTCTTAAGAAGTATGGCGGAGATAAATATGAATTCCATATGCGCGAGACCGAGACATATGACATTATCAGGGACGTCTCGGAGCTCCGAAGCGAGATCGGCATTCTCTATAAGAACGTATTTAATGAGACCGTCATCGAGAAGACACTTCGGGATAATGATCTGACCTTTACTTCACTATTTACCGCAAAGCCGCACGTCTTTGTCGGCAGGAACTCTCCTCTTGCGAAGAAGAAAAAGCTTTCTCTGGATGATCTAAAGCCTTACCCGAGACTCTCCTATGAGCAGGGCTCCCATAACTCTTTCTACTTTTCCGAGGAGATCCTAAGTACGGTAGATGCGGATAAAGAGATCATCGTCCGCGACCGTGCCACACTCTTTAATATGCTCATCGGTATGGACGGGTACACCATCTGCAGCGGCGTGATCAACGAAGAATTAAACGGCCCCGGCATCGTTGCCAGACCCCTGAAGGTCGATGACTATATGGAGATCGGCTACATCCTTCCGAAGGCGATCACGCCATCTTCCCTCACGCAGGAATACATAAGGATACTGACAGAAACCTGCAAGAGTTCATAAAACAAAAAGGAGATGGTCATTACCATCTCCTTTTTCATGTTTACCTGTTTATGCGGATCAGTTGCCGTTGGCAGAGCCGTTTGCTCCTGTTCCTCGCATCGCATCGAAGACTTCCTTATCCGCAAAGGATACCTTGACGGAACGGACAAAGTGATCATTCGAATTGGTGCGCAGAAGAAGGTTGATGATCGTCTCGGTGACCGGAGCTGTCTCCATCTGGGAGAATGCTTTTCGGATCGTCCAGACGGCATCGAGTTCTTCCTGGGACATCAGGAGATCTTCTCTTCTGGTACCGGATTTGTTGATATCGATTGCCGGGAAGATACGCTTCTCGGAGAGCTTTCTATCGAGATAGACTTCCATGTTACCTGTTCCCTTGAATTCCTCGAAGATAACTTCGTCCATTCTGGAACCTGTCTCGATGAGGGCTGTTGCCAGGATCGTAAGGCTTCCGCCGTTCTCGATGTTTCTTGCGGCACCGAAGAATCTCTTAGGGCCGTAGAGTGATCCCGGATCAAGACCGCCTGACAATGTTCTACCTGTGGGATTGATCGTAAGGTTGTAAGCTCTTGCAAGTCTTGTCATTGAGTCGAGCAGGATTACTACGTCCTTACCGAGCTCAACAAGTCTCATTGCTCTCTCGAGTACAAGCTCTGTAACTCTTACGTGATTCTCAGGGCGCTTATCGAAAGTAGAGTAAACCACCTCACCCTGAATGTTTCTCTGCATGTCCGTAACTTCCTCAGGACGCTCGTCGATGAGGAGAACGATAAGTTCGCAGTTAGGATTGTTTGCTGTGATTGAATTTGCGACCTTCTGGAGGAGGATCGTCTTACCTGCCTTCGGCGGGGAAACGATCATACCTCTCTGTCCCTTACCGATAGGTGAGAACAGGTCGATGATTCTTGTGGAGATATCTTCCTTGTCTGTCTCGAGATCAAGTCTCTCATTAGGATAGATAGCCGTGAGGCTCTCGAACTTGGGACGTCTTCTGATATTCTCGTAATCGCCTTCAGTTACGGGGATTCCGTTAACTTCAGTTACGCGCTTCAAGGGCGCATATCTGTCCTTGCCGCGCTTGGGATTTGCGAAGCCCTTGATATAGTCGCCTCTTCTGAGTCCCATTCTCTTTATAAACTGTCCTGGAACATAAGCGTCCTCTTCACCGGGCAGATAATTGTTTCTGTGAATGAAGCCGCAGAAATCGTTCTTGTTGCCTTCGTTGTTGTTGATGGCAAGAACGCCTTCAATCTCGATCTCAATAGGAACGTTGATCTCAGGAGCTTCCTCTTCGTTATTTTCTGCAGGTGCTTCAGCTGTTGTCTCAACAGTCTTTGTGTCCTGGCCGGGACCGAAAGAGATCTTTCTTCTCTTGGATCTGTTGTGCTTGGACTGACCCTGTCCCTGTACAGGCTGTGCGGGCTTTTCTTCTGCAGGTGCAGTTTCAGGTGCTGCTTCAACTGCTGCGGGTGCTTCAGGTGCCTCAGTTGCAACGAGTTCAGCTGTTTCTGCAGGCTTTTCTTCTGCTACAGGAGCTTCTTCAGCCTTCTTGCGTGATCTGGTCTTCTTGACCTTACCCTCTGCCTTATCAGCCTTTTCAGTCTTATCTGCCTTATCTGCTTTTGAAGCTTTTGCAGACTTCTTGGGTGCTTCGGGAGCTGCCTCTGCTGCGGGCTCTTCAGCCTTTACTTCAGGAGCTGCTTCTTCAGCTTTGGCCTTAGTCTTTCTGGTAGTGCGCTTTGCAGGCTTTTTCTCTGCTGCAGGAGCATCCTTAACAGCCTCTGCTGCCACTTCCTTGGACTCTTCGGTCTTTACTTTGTCAGCGGTTTCTTTTTTAGCCACTTTCTTCTCCTCTTCTCGCTCTGCCTTTATCATGGCATCAGCTAAGTCGTTAGTCTCAAACCTTGCGGTTCTTCCTACGTTCTCAATGAGTTCATCAAGAGTGATGTTATCGCTCTCATGTTTCTCCAACTCGGGAATTGAAGCGCTCTTAACGGGAACCGGATCTTCGGACAGGTCAACGACTGTAACATCGCCGATGTCTTTTGCTCCCGTAATAGCCAGGATCAATTCATCTCTGGTCTTTGATTGTGCTTCTTCGGGTGTGAAATCTCCGAATGCAACGGCTATCTGCCTTAAGTCAGAATCCGTCTTCGAATTCAGGTTGTCTAATTCGTCCATAAACGCCTTTCAACTATAATTTGCCTATTGAATTTTCCCAAATTAATCCTATTATCACTAAACTTGCCAAAGGGATATCTAACTGCAATTACAAGGGATATCTGTTTGTATCTTGAAAGGAAAATCTAATATCAAAAAGAATGCGCGCCGGGGTATTTCCCCAACGCGCATAATATATCATTTGTTATTTTACCAGTCAATCAAAAAACGGTTATTAATTGTCAGATAATGCGGCAAATTTATCCATCATATCGAGTGCCTTACCTGTACCGATAACAACGCAGGAAACAGGGTCCTGAGCGAGGTAAACATCGATGCCGATTCTGTTTGACAGCATGTGATCGAGACCATAGAGCATAGCACCGCCGCCGGTCATTACGATACCTCTCTGGGAGATATCAGCCATGAGTTCCGGAGGTGTTCTCTCGAGAACGTTATGTACAGCCTCAAAGATCTGTGTAATAGGTTCTTCCAATGCTTCGAGCATCTCTGTTGAAGAAACCGTAACTGTTGAAGGAAGACCGGTG
>JAEEGJ010008266.1_pt1 | contig 28847 bp, 20 predicted proteins | sample 8958761 | NCBI WGS metagenome assembly JAEEGJ01 (sample SAMN16246546, study PRJNA631951) | gut metagenome | biome: gut microbiome; feature: rumen; material: RS-attached | host: Bos | place: Iran: Karaj | collected 2018-10
TACCGCGTCGTGGGTACTGGTGCTGAGGTTGCCCAGGATCATGATCATCGTGAGCAGGCCAAAGGTGCCCAACAGGGTGAACAGTATCGCGCGCTTGTTCTCTACCAGTTCTTTGCGCAGTGCGGCCGTGAAACGGCTCCAGTCGAAAGTTTGATTGACGGTATTCATAGTGGTGTTCATTTTTGGGTGGTGAATAATTGGTTGATAGCCTCAGGGTTCTGGAGAGTGGCGTTGAAGAGCATCTCCAGGTCAACCTTGGTCTCCTCGCCGTCGCGGGCGGGAACAGCCACGAGCGAACCCATGGCACTCTGCTGCACGAAGATGGGCTGGTCGCCCTCGCGCATGGGACGGAAGGCCAGGCGGCTCATCACGTCGGCAAAACCGGTGTTGAGCAGCACGCGGCTCTGGTCGATGATGGTCACGTGGTCGAGGATGTCGCTGATGTCGCGCACCTGGTGGGTGGAGATGAGCATCAGCTTCTCGTCGCTCATGCTGGTGGTGACGAGTTTGCGGAACTGGCTCTTGCTGGGGATGTCCAGGCCGTTGGTGGGCTCGTCCATGATCAGGGCGCGGGTGTTGGTGGCAAAGGCGAAGGCCATGAACACTTTCTTCTTCTGTCCCATCGACAGGCTGTTGAGTTTCACATCCATCATCCCGCCCATCTCAAAGATGTCCAGGTAGCGCTGCATGTCCTCCATGCTGAAGCGGGGGTAGAATGTAGCATTGATGTCCACATACTTCTGCAAGGTGAGATTGGGCAACTCAAACTCCTCGGGGACGAGGAAGATGTCGCTCATCGTCTTGGGAAGACGGTTGCGCACGTTCTCACCGTCGAACAGCACCTCGCCGGCTTGCGGAGTGAGCAGACCCGTCATCAGATAGATGAGCGTGGACTTGCCCGCACCGTTCTTGCCCAGCAGGCCATACACGTTACCGGCATTCAGTTCAAGCGAGAAATCCTGGAACAGATTTCCGGTGCGCTTGTTGTAGCCAAAGCTTAATTGATTGATTGTAAACATAATAGATAGATATTTAATGTGGTTAATACTTACTTATCTAGTGTACTACTTAACTAGTACACTGCAAAGGTATAACAAGAATATCCTACCTTCCAAATATTTTAACACTTTTTAAGAATTTTCTCAAGAAACACTGGTTTTTCTAGGGAGTAGGGAGAAAAGGAAAGCGCCACCTGGATAACGTTCCAGATGGCGCCAACAATCGTGTTTAGTGTGTTATGATTCAATCATTTCCCAGGAGCATATCGATGAGCTGGGTCACGTCGGCGATATTAACATCGCCATCACCGTCAACATCGGCTGCTGTCAGGTTGACATTGCTGGCATTGCTGCTCAGCAGGTAGTCGATGAGCACGGTCACGTCGGCAATGTTCACGCTGCCGTCCATGTTCACGTCGCCAGGCTGCATTTCGCTGCCTCCAGCCTCGTTGCTGAAGTACATGTCCTGCACCTCGGCCAGGGCGATGGTTGTCGTGCCCTCGGCATTGGTGACGGTCACGTTAGTGTTATCGTAGGTGATCTTGAGGCCTTCTACCGAGCAGGTCACGGTCGAGCCGTTGGTCTTGGTGAACTTCAGGTAGCTATAGGTCTCGGCGCTGGCGCAGATGGCCACCAGTGCGATCAGCATCGTTATAATCGTCTTTTTCATATTTCTAAGTCTTTTAAATAATGATGTCATTGTTTATAACTACTTGAGATTACATCTGAGTGAGCGAGACAGTGCTGCCACCGGTTGCATTGGTGCTGCCCTTGCCGCTCCACAGTGAGTTGCCGCTGAAGGTGACACCCGACTTGAGCGAGGTGGTGCCAGGTGTCGTGACAACGAATGAGGTGCTCTGACCGCCAGGACCGCCAGGACCAGCAGCAATCCAACCAGGACCGCCACCGCCACCATTGATGGTCGGTGCAGTTACGGCAAACGCTACATTGCTGCCGTTATAGAGTGCGTAGCGGGTGCCTGCGGTATAGGTGGAAACTTTATAGCACGTCTGAGCCATGCTAGCGCCGCTCTCCAGGGCACCCATGCTGCGGCCGTAGGCCATCAGGGTGACACCGCGCTGGATATAGAGCTTCTTTTGACTCTCGGTGTTGGCGTCAGCGCCCTCTTCACTACCTGCGCAGAAGATGAAACCGCCACTCAGGTACATATTGCCGTTGGAGTCAATGGCATCGTTGTTAGTGGCTACAGCATAGACGTATCCGCCCTTGATGTACAGGTCTCCACCAGCATTCATGGCGTCGTCATAGGTCGTAGCCTCGATATATCCATCGTTGACGGTAATTTGTGACTTGGACTCGATGCCCTCGGCGCCCTCACCGCCAGTACATGAAATGGTGAATGTGCCGCCGTTGATGGTGATATTGCCCTCGGCGCGGATGCCCTTAGGTGATGAGCTGGTGTCGCCACTGCTTTCACCGCCGCCCCATGGGTTCCAACCGCCGCCACCGCCGCCGCTGGAGCCGAACCTGCTGCCCGTGGTGGTCACCTTGATGTTACCGTCGTTGATGGTGAGCGTGCCATTGAAGTTCATGCCCTTGCCGCCTTGACCGGTAGCCTTGAGGTCGAATGTGCAGCCGTCGATAACGCAGTTGGCTTTACCCTTGATGCAGGCCGAGCCGCTGACCGTGTTGTCGTTATAGGTCTCGCCGCCGCCGCTCACGGTGCCACTGATGGTACCGCCCGTGATGTGCAGGTCGCCGGTGGGCTTGATGGCCTTGCTGGCAGGACCGGTGACGGTGAAGTTGATGGTACCGCCGGTGATGTCCATGTTGCCGTCGCTCTTGATGCCGTGGTCATAGGTGTTGAGTGTCAACGTGCCGTCACTGATGAGGACGGTGCCCTCGCTGTGGATGCCTTCGGCCTCGTCCTTGGTCGTGGTGCACTTGAAGTTGGCACCGTTCAGGATAAAGGCGTAGTCGGCCTTGGCACACTTGACGTTGGAGGTATCCACCGTGCTATAGGCCCAAGGCTGTCCCGAGCAGTTGATATCGATGGTACCGGCGGTGGCGGTGAGGGTGCTGTCGCACTTCATGCCGCGCGCGCCGTTGCCCGTCATGGTGATGTTGACGATGGCCTCGGTGCCGTTGATGGTGAGGTTGCGGTCGGTGCTGATACCGATGGCTTCCTTAATCTTGCTGTCGGTGCTGTCCCAAGCGGGAATGCCGCTGTGCTTCAGTGTCAGGGTGCCGCCCTCGATGTTGACGTTACCCTCGGCCTTGATGCACTTGGTGGCTGCTGCGCTGCCGTTGATGGTGAGCGTGCCGCCCTTGATCAGGACGTGTCCGTCGAGTTCGGGGTCGGCCGTGTCTTCGGCATCAACCTGCAGGCCGTCGTCACCGCAGCTCTGGATATTGATGGTACCGCCGTTCATCTGGAAGTACTGACTCACATTGATGGCGTCGGCCACGGCACTCGTGATGGTGATGGTGCCCACGGTCTTCTTCACCTCCATGTACTCGTTGCAGGCCAGGGCATGTTTCTTGTTGCCCGTGATGGTGAGCGAACCGCCCTTGGCAAACTCGGCATGGCCCTTCACCAGGAAGGCTGCCTTCTTGGTGTTGTTGGCACCGTCGGCCAGGGTATTGGTCGTGCCGTCAGCCAGCTGCACGGCGATGCGCTTGCTGTTCTGGATGTTGATGGCGGCGCTGTCGGGGTTGGTCAGGTTCACGCCATTGAGCACGAGTGTCATCTTGTAGTAGCCCGCATGGTAGAAGCAGCCGGTGCTGCTGGTGCCCTGCAGGGTGTAGGTGTACTCGGTAGCCACGTCGGCATCCTGCATCACGGCAACGCGCGGTCCCGTCACCTGGGCGGTGATGTGGTTGGCGATGTTGCCTGCGACATAGACGTCGGCGATGTAGTTGTTGTACTTGACGAGGACATTATCGTCGGCGAACGTCTCGTTCGCAACGGTCACGCTGTCCACGTCGGCTAGTGTAAAGCCCTTTTCAAGAACCGTGAGCAGATTGGCCGACGAATACGGCATCGTGCCCACCGCGTCGGTGTTGTAGGCCCAATGCACATGACCCGTGTGAATCCACATCGTCTGTTGTGCATAGCCTAAAACACCCGCCATAGCAATCAGTGTTGCCAGAATGAATCGTTTTCTCATAAATACTGTAGTTTTAGGTGTATTTTAGTTGTAATATAACATGATTGTGCAATGCAAAACTATGTAATTCGATGTTCTGGCGCAATTCTTTTCAATCAACCCCGCGTTTTCTTCGGCCAAAATGAGAAAAAGTGCAAGAAAAACGGCCGTTGAGGCACGAAATGGCCCGTGTCGAGCAGGCTGGCTGGCGGGATTGTGATTACCGGATTTGCTGAATTGTCGCGACACACTATCGCTTCGATGCCTTTTTATTGGATACTTTGGACTTTTTTGTTTACTTTTGCCGATAATATGTTCTTGTTTTCAAAGAATAGATAATGAATACTAACCTTTAATAAGAATGTAGCAATGAGAAAAACCGTACAACTTTTGGCCATCTTGGTCATGGCTGTGTGCTACAGCACATCAGCGTTTGCTGCAGTTGACCCTTATGAGGCAATGCAGATTACTCCTGCCGAGGGTGACGTAACGAGTTTGCAGCACTTTACCATCACCTTTGCCGACCTGCCCGTCGTGGTTCGCCCTAATTGCATCCCCACGCTGGAGAAGGGTGGCGGCGGCACCGTCGAGGGCACCATGCGTGCCGATGCCGATGGCAAGACTGTGATTATTGACTTTGATGAGTGCTTTACCACCCCCGGTCACTATTTCCTGAACATCCCCGAGGCATCCCTCGTCGTGAACGGCCAGACGCTGCTGCCGTTGACACTCAGATTCATCATTCCCGTCACCCCCGAGTCGTTCTATGAGCAAATCACCATCGACCCCGCCGAGGGCGTAGTGGAGAGCCTGCAGAACTTCACTGTCTCGTTGCCGCTCATGGTGGGCGAGATCGAGTACGGCATGGAGGCCAAGTTGACCAACACCACGACGGGTGAGTCCTGGAGCACCGACATGTATGACGTGCGTTACAACGTGCTGATGTACTTCCCCGAAGAGGTGACCGCCCCCGGTGACTATGTGCTGACCATTCCCACAGGTGCCATTATCATCTACACCCTGGGCGAAGACGTTCATGAACTCAACTTCCACTACACCATTCCCGGCGGCACGGCTCCCATTCCGGGCGACGTTGACGGCGATGGCAGTGTGAACATTGCCGATGTCACCGCCCTGATTGACATCCTGCTCACCGCCATTGACGCCTCTGCCGATGTTGACGGCGATGGCGCCGTGAATATTGGCGATGTGACAACCCTCATCGATATGCTGTTAAACGGTAATTGATCACTGTCTGATATGCACTAGACAGAGCAGCAGAATGCTGTTTCTAAATAAGATGGGCCCAAAAGTCGAACGAGAACACTTTTGGGCCCATTTTGTTGCCCGAGGCGTTTATAAATGGCGTTTGTTTTTACGGATTGAAGACAAATTAAAGGAATTTTGTAGTTTTTTTACTTTATTTTGGGGTATTTTATAAAAGAATCGAGTAATTTTGCCAAAAATTGATAAATAGTAAATTATAATATTGTTAACGATACTTTGTGAGCGTATATCGCAGGAAGTTTTATTGCTGAAACGTTTTCAAGTTCAAAAAACCATTAAACAATGAGACAAACTTTGCAACTGTTATTCATGTTGGCGGCTGTCCTATACGGCACTTCGGCCTATGCGGTTGTTGACCCCTACGAGGTGATGCAAATCACTCCTGCCGAGGGCGTTGTGACCAGCCTGCAACATTTCACCATTACCTTTGCCGACCTGCCTGTGGTAGTGAACGAGAGTGCTGTCCCCACCTTGCAGAAGGGCGGTGGCGCAACCGTTGAGGGACACATGCGCCTTGATGCCGACGGCACCACCGTGCTGGTGGATTTTGACGAAAGCTATACCGCATCAGGTCAGTATTTCCTCAATCTGCCCGAGGGTTCCCTCACCGTCAACGGCCAGCGGCTGTTGCCCCTGACACTCAGGTTCAACATCGACGGCAGTGTGGACTCCTTCTATGAGCAAATCACCATCGATCCCGCCGAGGGCGAAGTGGAGAGCCTGCAGTATTTCACCATCTCGTTGCCACAGTATGTAACCGAGATTGAATATGGCAGCCGTGCCACATTGACCAATAAAACGACAGGGAAGAGCTATATAGCCGAAATCTATGATGTGGGCTTCAAGGTTCTGGTGAACTTCTCCAGGGAAGTTACCGAGGCCGGCGAGTACACGCTCACCATCCCCGATGGCGCGATTGTCGTCAATTTCCTGGGCGGGGGCACACGCGAATTGAATTTCAATTATACCATTGTGGGCGTTGAGCCTACGTTCTATGATGAAATTACCATCAATCCTGCCGAGGGCAGGGTGCAGAGCCTGCAGAATTTCACCATCACCTTCCCGCAATATGTTACAGAGATTGCGCCAGGCAGCATGGCCACGCTGACCAATACGGTGACAGGTGTGACCCGTCAGGCCGAAATGGTCGATGTGGGTTATGACGTAATCGTGAACTTTGCCGATGAAATCACCGAGAACGGCAGGTACCGACTGACCATCCCCGCCGGTGCGATTGTCGTCGAGGCGCTGGGCGAGGAGGTGCATGAACTCAATTTCGATTACACGATTGCCGTTGGCGATATGCCCGACTACACCATCAATCCCCCCGAGGGCGAGGTTCACTTGTTGCAGTACTTTACTATTGCCTATGGCGAGCAGGTGATCGTTGACGAGGATATCCATCCCGTGCTGGCCAATACCGAGACCGGCGACTCCTTCCAGTGCAATGCGCTGGTCATTGGAGCCAATGCCGTGGTATATTTGAACTCCCCCACAAGCGTTCCGGGAAATTATCTGCTGGTCATTCCTCCCAACTGCATCACGATTGAGTCCACGGGACAAAGCAATCCCGAGATGTTCTTCCACTACACCCTTGTCGAGAAGGACACCTATGTGCCCCCCGTTATCGAGAAGCAGCCCGAAGGCGAACTGCGCCTGTACCATCGCACTGGCGGCGTTGTCAGGGAGGTAGAGAAGGAATCGTTTGAAGAGGGCGAGAATCCCTATGAACTCATCACCGAGCAGCAGGAAGGCGTCATCAATATCGTGTATGGCGAGGACAATAAGGTCTACATGCAGCGCCCCGTTTCCTGGTCCTATTATGACGGCTGGGTCGAAGGCACCCTGAGCGATGACGGCAAGACGATTACCGTGCCGATGGGTCAGTATGTGGCCTACACCAAGTCTCTTGAAATGGCCGTTCAGGTAGGCGTTTTCGCCTATGACGAGGCCGAAGACACCTACGTCTATGACGCGGCAGTCGGTGAGTTGACCTATACCATCAACGAGGACGGTACCATTACACAGAACGGTACCGACCAGTACCTCATCCTGGGCACGATGAATCGCGCCTTCGGCGAGAACTTCCAGTACCTCGATTTCGAGTGGCTGCAGGCGGGTGATTATGCTACGGTTTACCGTCCCGTTACCGAGCAGCCCATTGCTCCCCCCGAGGATTTGGAGACCGAAGAGTACTATCTGTCCACCGCCAACTTCGACGGCATCGAGTGGGAACCCTATTTAGCAGTTGTCGCTATTGGTGTTGACGGCGATGACGTGTGGTTGCAGGGTCTTTCGGGCGATCTGCCCAAGGGCTGGATCAAGGGTACCGACAATCACGACGGCACCATCACCTTCCCCGAGGGCCAGTTGCTGGGCTCCAACGAGGCGCTCCTCTATTTCAAGAACGCCAAGTATGATCCCGTCACGGGCAACTTGACCCAACGTGACCTGGTGCTGACCAGCGTGGGCGAAGATACCTACAACACCTATGACTACGTGTTCATCACGGCCGACAGAAACAGCTTCTACTATATCAACTTCTATCAGGGTCTGACCATCTCCAAGCACCTTGATGTTGCCATCGAGCCACCTGCCGAGCTTGAGACCGAGGAATACTACTTCAACTACAAGACCATCTATGAGACCAACGGCACCATGGTCGAGGTACAGGCTATCGTCGACCTGGGCGTCTATGGCGACGAGGTTTACATCAAGGGCCTGTGGGAATTCCTGCCCGACGCTTGGACCCGGGGTAAGTTTGTTGACGGCAAGTTTGTCTTGGATCTTCCCCAGTTCGTGGGCAACTACAAGGAAGAGTATTTGGGCACCTATCCCATCTATGTCGTTGGCTTTGACGATCACACCGGACTTGTCGAGCCGCAGGTGACCATGGACTATAACACGACCACCCACGTGTTCTCCAATCCCTCAAAGCCGTTCGGTATCGGCATCAACAAGACGGGCTACCTGAACCTTCAGGACTTCTATGAGGCTTCTCTGGTTCCCGTGTATGCTCCCGGCAGCGTCACTTCGATCACTGCCGACGGCACCGGTGCTGTCGAGTACTATGACCTGCAGGGCCGCATCATCACCGATCCCGCCTCGGCCACCGGCATCATCATTGTCAAGAATGCCGACGGCAGCGTGAAGAAGGTGTTGAGAAAATAACACGATAGCAGTGCATATGAATTTTAAAAACGCCCTGGCAAGTCCGCCAGGGCGTTTTTTACCGAATGGCCCCAAGGATAATTCAATCATTGGGGTTGATGCTAAAAAATGGCTGGATGAGTGTAAATTCAAAAAAATGTGTTATATTTGCCATCGAAAGTTAAGCATTGCATTATTTAAAACTTATTAGACGATGAAATATTACATTGCAGAAAACGGGCAACCCGCCGGACCGTTCGAGCCTAGCGAACTGCTTGCCCACGGATTGACAGTGAATTCATTGGTGTGGGGCGAGGGAATGCCCAATTGGACCTCGGCCAGCCAGATTCCTGAACTGATGGCCATCTTGTCGGGACAACCGCCCATCAACGTGGGAACCCCCATGGGCACCGACATCCAGTTGCCGCCAGTGCCCCCTATGGGCGATGTGCAGCCCACGTCTCCGTTGCCTCAGGTACCGCCCTTCGGCGGCCAGCAAACGCAGCCTCAGACGACGACTCCGTATGGCACACCCAACCAGCCCTATGCTCCTCCCCAATATGGTCCCAGCACCAACCAGCCCCAGCAGGCGATGCCCAAGACATGGCTCACGGAGTCGATTCTGGCCACGGCGGCATCCTTGTTGTGCTGTTTCAATATTGTGGGCATTGTCACCGGCGTACTGGCCATCTTCAAGGCCAATGGCGTTAAGTCCAAGTTCATGAAAGGCGACACGGCAGGGGCCAACCGGGATTCGGCATCGGCCAAGAAGTGGATGCTGATCACGATTGCCGTGGGCGTGGTATGGACGCTGATTCAGGCCTTCCGCATGATCAACGACCCCACGATTCTCCAGCAGATTCAGGAGGGTACCGTCGGGTCGCTATACGGCATGTAGGTCACAAGACCTGGAATTATTTCACAGTATCTGATTGATATCAGTGGCCAAAGGTGCGCGCGAAATGTGCCATCTTGATGGCTGCCTCGGCCGCCTCGGTCCCCTTGTTGCACAAGGCTCCACCGGCGCGGTCGAGTGCTTGTTGCAGGTCGTCGGTAGTGAGTACGCAGAAGATGATGGGCACCTGTTGCGTGGCATTCAGGTAGGCGCAACCCTGTGTGGCGCTGTCGCACACGTAGTCGAAGTGTGGCGTGCCGCCACGAATCACGCAGCCAATCATGATGACGGCATCATAGCGTCCGCTGCGGGCCATCTGGGCAGCCCCGAAGGTCAGTTCCACCGTGCCCGGCACACGGGCGACAGTGATGTTCTCGCTGGGATATCCTTGTTGGGCAAACAGGTCGAGTGCGCCCTGGAGCAAGGCACCCGTAATCTGGTCATTCCATTCGGCACAAACGATACCCACTGTGAGACCGTCGACGTGGGGGAGAGTATGGAGGGCGCTGGCGCCCTCTTGTCTTTTTAGTTCCGTTGACATGAGATGTGATAAAAGGGGAGAGGTAGAATACAGTTTTATTTAAGTTCTTGCGGGAAGCGGGCGTTGGTGGTGATGAAGTCCACGCCCATGGCCTTGACGCGCTCAAAATCCTCGACCTTGTCCACGGTCCACACGTTGACCTTGAGACCAGCGGCGTGCATGGCCTCAACAGCCTCCTTGGTGACGATGGTGTGGACGACGTCAAGGTCCATCTTGTACTGCTTGCACCATTCCACCCATTCCATGATGGGTCCGTCCTCGTCGCCGGCCAGCACCTGAACGGTGATGTCGGGATAGTGGCGGTGGATGAATTCTACCACACCGGGCATGAACGAGATGATGACGGCCTTGTCGCTCATCCCTTTCTGGTCAATGAGGTTGATCAGGGCGGGGATGCCGTCAAACACGGGTTCGTTCTCGGCCTTGGTGTTGCTGTGGATGTTGGTGCACACCTTGACTTCGATGACGGGCACCACGTTGTATTCCTTGCAGATGTCGAGGAACTCTCCCAGGGTGCACGGCGTGCCGGCATAGGTGACGCCGTGGCGCTTGCTGGTGAGACGGGTCGAGAGCACAGCCTCGGTGGTCATATCGGCAATCTGGGTCTCAGGACCTCCCAGTCGCTTGTAGTTGGCGTCGTGGCTCACGACAAAGGTGCCGTCGGCAGTGACGCGGATATCGCATTCCAGCCCCCATGCTCCGGCGTTGGCGCCGTTGATGAATGCGGCGCGGGTATTTTCCACACCCCATTGCGAGCCGCGGTGGCCCACGATGAGTTGGGCATTCATGCCGAGTGAACCCACGATGATGAGCGCGGCGGTAAAGATACTCTTGAGCAGTGTCATAATGTTCACGTTTTTATTTTTGTTGTTGAGTAGTTCCTGTATCTCGTTGGCCTCGGCAGTGGCATCGAGGCGCTGGGCCAGGGGCAGCAGGGAACGCAACAGTTGCTCGGCTGCAGCGCGGCGGTTGATGAGGCGCATCAGGGCCTTGGCCAGGCCGATGGACAGCACCAGTTCGCGATGACCCATCTTCTCGCCCAGTTTCTTCTGGTAGCGCAGGGCCTTGGTGTAGTACTTGACGGCATTGCGGCTGTTGCCCATCTCGAGCATGATGTCGCCCTCCTTGCCCAGGGTATCGACCAGGTTGGACATGGCTGTGCGCGTCTCGTTGGCGTCGCCGCTGTCCAGTTCGCTCATGAAGAGTTCGCTGGCACTCTGGTAGTGGGCCAGAACGTTCATCTGTTTGGTCTTGGACTTGATGACTTCGGTCGAGGCTTCGACGGCCATGAGCAGCAGGGCGTTGAAGCGTGACTCGTTGCGCTTGGCAAGGCGTTCGAGCAGCTGCTGGGCCTTGGTCAGTTCCTTGGCGGCGCGGCTGTTGTCGCCCATATCGTGATGGGCGAGGGCCAGGTTATAGAGCAGTGACGCCACGATGGCGTTGAAGTCCTCGGTTTTCTTGCCCTGATGGTTGGAAAGCACGAGAAGGGCATTCTCGGCAGCACCCAGCGACAACGAGGGGTTGCCCCCGTCGATGAGCAATGCCATGCGGGCCAGCCACAGCCATGCGGCATACAGCTCGGGCAGCTCAATCATGCGCTCGTCGTCATAGATGAACTCCTCAATCACCTGCTCGGCTTCCAGGTCGCGCTTGTTGGCGATAAGGTACTCGGCATAGCATATCTGCATCTCGGTGACGATGGCCGGTTCCAGCCCCTTGCTGGACGGCATGGATTGGCTCACGGCCATCTGAGCGCGGGCAATGGTCATGTCATTCTTGAAATGCGGCAGGGCGACGGTAACGGGCAGGGGGTTCATCAAGCGGGTTATCGGTTACGGGTGGTGGCTAAACTCAAAACTTTAACTCTGCGGCATAGCGGGCAGCAAGTGCTTCGTCAATGCAGTTGTCGGGATTGGCGCAGGCCGATGCGATGGCCTGGGCGCCGGTAACGATGTCAATCCATGCGGCACGGGGCAGCTGGCGGATATTGTTTAGGGTCACCTCGTTCTTCAAGAGGCCGTAGATGACGCCCGCTGTGAATCCTGCCTGCCAGCCCAGCATGTGGCGGGTGGCCATGCCGATGGCGGGATGGGACAGCGCCTTGCCGCCCTTGTCAAAACGCGTCACCGACAGGTCGGGATGGATGTGCAGATAGTTGTTGCAGTAAAACTCGACGTGGTTGGTATAGGCCTGCTGGGCGGTCTCGCCGGGGAACACGTCGCGCAGGTCTCGCTCGTGGGCAATGACCAGGTCGCTCACCTCCAGGTTCTCGAGGATGGCGGGCATGACATGGGCAATGTGGAAATTGATGCCGTGCTGGAAACCGGGCAGATACAGGATGACGGCCCTGCGATCGATGGCATAGTTGACCAGTTCGAACAAGGCTTTGCGCTGCGGCTCGGTAATGGCGTACAGTGACCCGAAGAGCAGGATGTCGTCCTCGTCGATGCGGGGCCACACCACGTCGAAACGTTCCTCAGGGTAGACGCCGTAGTTGACCAGGGTATCCTTGCCGCCATCGTTGAAGATGATGGACATGGCAGTGGCGCCCGATGTGTAGCGGTCGATGGAAGTGACGTCGACGCGGTGGCGCGTGAGGTAGTCGATGATGATGTCGCCCACGCGGTCGGCACAGCACTCGCTCACCATGGTGACGGGCAGTCCCATGGTGCCCAGGATGGCCGCGGCATTGGCGATGCGACCGCCCACAAACGAACGGGTGGGCTGGTTGCCGCTATAGACGGTGTCGAGCACCGATTCGCCGATGGCTATGATCTTTCTCATTCGGGTTGATTAGGGATGGTCGGTTGGATCAATAATTGGTACCCTTGGCAATGCTGCCCAGATAGCCGCCGTGGTGGCGCAGGGCATAGTCCTCGCGGGTGAAGCCCGTTGCACGCATGGTGTTGACTACCAGCACGTCGCCGATGACGGTCATTACCGTAGTCGAGGTGGTGGGGGTGAGCCCGAGGGGGCAAACCTCCTGGGTGTTACCGGTCCACAGGCAGATGTCGGCCAGGTGGGCCAGCTCGCTATCCTTGTTGCCAGTGATGACCACAATCTTGAGCTGGGGATACAGGTTGTGGGCCAGCGACACGAGGGCGCAGATTTCGTTGGTGCGGCCCGAGTTGGACAGCAGCAACAGCACGTCGTGGGGTTGTACCACGCCCAAGTCGCCGTGTTGCGCCTCGCTGGGGTGCAGGAAGATGGCGGGAATTCCCGTCGAGGAGAAGGTGGTGGCGATGTTATCGGCGATTTGGCCGCACTTGCCCATGCCCGAGGTGACCAGCTTGCCTCCCTCGTGCTTCACTTGCTCGACAATGAGGTTCACAGCCTCTTCATAAGCATCAGTAATGGGTATGTTAAGGACGGCCTTGCTCTCGGCCTCCAGAATTTCTTGCATTGATTGTTTTACGTCCATAATGTGGTGTCTATAGTTTTGAACATGCAAAGGTAGTATAAAGTTTTCACTTTTCGGGGTTTCGCTTTCCTGTTTTTTGAGTCGCATCGCAAACAATGTAGAAAGAATTGCAACAGCGGCTGCATGAAAGATGAGAATTGGAAATTTCACATCATTTTTTTTGCAGAAAAATGGCGATATTTTTTTGTCGGGACAAAGTTTTTGATATGCCTTTGCAATAATCAATATTGGGTATTTTTTTAACTTAATTACTATTATATTAACCATTTAATTTTTGACGAATTTATGAAGAGAATTACGTTACTTGTCGCTGTGTTGGCCATGTTTGCCACTGCATTTGCCGATGCCATTACCGAGCAGCCCGCCGGCATCCTCAAGAACTACAACCGCGAGGGATGCTGCGTGGTCAATGACTATGAGGCCGGTTTCTATGTTGCCTATCAGGAGGGCAAGGTGAGCATCGTGTTTGCCGAGGATGGCAAAGTGTACATGAAGAATCCCTTGATGGCCATGGCCTATGACACCTGGGTTGAGGGAACATTGAGCGAGGATGGCACGACCATCACCATCCCCATGGGTCAGGTGCTCTATCACAGCCCCTACTATGATATCGACGTGATCCTGTCGTGGGGTAGCACCAGCGAGGCTACCATCAATTGGGACACCTATGAGTTGGAGGTGAATTACACGCCCGACGAGAGTGTGGAGGCTGCCGTGTTTACCATCGATGGCGAGACCATCCGTCTGGAAGGCTCGGCGGGTGCCGATGAGCTCACTGCCGAGGACCTCGGCGAGTTTGCAGCAACGGGTCTGAGCGCTATTTGGGCCGATAACCATGCATGGGTACAGACGATCGAGTGGAACACCGTTCTCACCCAGATTCCCGCTCCCAAGCCTGCCGTTCCCACCAATCCCGAGATCATCAGCTGGCGCGATAATGGCAATCAGGCCGGTTACAACCGTCTTGAGTTCAGAATCAATCCCGTTGATGTTGATGGCAACCCGTTGGATGTAGAGCAGGGTTCGCTCACCTACAGTGTATTCACCGACTATGACCAGATCTTCACCTTTGATGCCGAGAATTACTATTGGGACTTCAACGGCGAAGAGGTGACCGAGGTGCCCTATGGCCAGTACAGCTACAACTTCTCGCCCGAGAGCATTTACTTCTACCGCACCAACGCCGAGGGCTATGATCCCTTCTTCACCTGGCGCATCGGCATGCAGGTGTACTACACGGTTGACGGTGTGAAGAATGCTTCCGACATTGTTTACCTTGAGGTGTTTGACAAGCCCACCAGCGTGAATGAGCTGAATGCGGGCAAGAGTGTTGCCGGCGTGCGCTACTTCAACATGGCTGGCCAGGAAGTGGCTCAGCCCAGTGGCATGACCATCCAGGTGACCACCTATACCGACGGCACCACCAGCGCTGTCAAGGTGATGAAGTAAAGTAGTCAGTCAAACTACAAACAACTAGTCAGGCGGCCTCATCTCATGGGGCCGCCTGATTGCAATCTAGACGTTGCGTGCAAGCCACAACAGGCGTTTTCAGTTTTTGGCCTGCTCTTACCGATATGTGGATAAAATGATGTACATTTGCGGGTTACAAATCACTATGAACCTGTAATTAGGGTGAAATTGAAAGATGAATTGGCAAGAGATAAAGAAGAAATACAGGCAATTCAAGCAGTGGCAACGAGAGCCGATGAAATATGCCGACTGTGACGATGTACACTACTGCAATAACTGCGGACTGATGTTCTCGGGCAACTTCTGTCCCCGCTGTTCACAAAAGGCCGACTTGGGCCGCATCAGTTGGAAAAGCGTGCGCAACGGCATCATGGACATTTGGGGCTTGGGAACACGTTCGCTGATTTACAGTATCTGGCAGCTGCTGATGCGCCCTGGTTATTTCATCAGTGACTACATCAGCGGCAAGCGTCAGGTGAGTTTCCCACCGGTGAAGATGCTGTTTATTGTCACCGTGATTTATTCACTTATCATCTATTGGCTTTTCCCCAAAGTTTTTGGTATTCAGCTGCATGACATCGATGAGGGAAGCCGTCAGCTGCTGAGTAATTATTACAATTGGTATGAGAGCCATTTCAGTTGGGCGATGTTGGGGATGTCTGTACTTGCCATTATCCCGACGTGGGTCATGTTCCGATACGCACCGCGCAATACCCGTCACAGTCTGCCCGAGGGCTTTTTCATTCAAGTCCTCTTCTCGGTGCTGATGGTGGTGCTGAATTTCTTCTTGATATATTTGGTGCTGGTAAATCTCATTGCCTATAATGTCGTCATAGCCCTAGTCACAATGTTCTATTACATTGTCGGTTATATGCAGCTTTTTGGTTATGGATTTTGGGGCACCCTTTGGCGTGAGGCGTTCGTCTTACTGCCCATCGTCTTAATCGAGTTTGGGTTGATTTTTGCATTCTTCGGTATTGATGCTCTTGTCCCTCCCAACAAGCAAATCTCAGCTGATGAGATACTGCAAATGAAAATCATGTCGATAGGTGGCTTGCTGTTAATGGCTGTTATGATTCTGGCCGTGGGCTGGGTAATCAATCTCATAGCCACACGCAAGGCGAGGAAAAGTCTTTAGTTGTTAGTCCTTAGTTTTTAGTTGCTTTAATCGTGGCCCTCAAAGGCGACGATGGCGTCGCGCCACACCTGGGGTATCGGGCTGGGCTGGTTGGTCTCGGGAGCCATGTTGACCATCACGGTGGCACAGGTAGCCTTTACCTCGCAGGTGTCGCTGTTGACCACATGCTGCAGCAGTGTCAGGCTCTTGTTGCCCAAGCGCAGGCACTGGGTGAGCACCTCGACGGGCTCGTTGAACAGCGTGGGTTTGAGGAAACTGCAGTTCACGTTGGCAATGATGACCGTGGGACGGCGCCAGTCGATGTCGGCCTGCACATTCAATCCTTTGAAATAATGCGTCTTGCCCAGGTCAAAGAACTGGAAATAGACCGAGTTGTTGACGTGTCCCAGCGCGTCCACGTCGTTGAAACGCAGCTGCATGGGTGTTGAACACTTGAAGGGGTATGGAGATTCGATAGCGTGATTCATTGTTATTATTTGAAGATGATTTCGTGTATGATTTCGCGGCCCAGGGCCTCGTTGATGCGCTGAATGATGCTGGCGCGGATGAGCATCAGCTCATTGGCCAGTGATGCCGATGACAGGCGAACGGTCATCACACCGTCCCGAACGCTGCGCGAGATGGTGTAGCGGTTGATGCCGTCGCCCACGATTTGGGGCCACAAGGCACTGGCACGGTGCTCGTCGAGGGCGACGTCCAGATGCTCCTTTTGCAGCAGGTCATTGATGATTTGACCGACGTTTTTGGCCTCGGTGCGTTTCATGACTGTTCACCTCCTTTCACCGTTGTGACATTGCCGTTCTCGACCTGCATCAGGCAGTGGCCGCCGCCATGACGGGCGACGATTTCGTCGAGGTGGGCACGGTTGGTGTCGGTAATGAAAATCTGGCCGAAGCGGTCGCTGGACACGACATCGACGATGCGCTCAACACGGCTGGCATCGAGACGGTCAAAGATGTCGTCGAGCAACAGGATAGGCACGGTGGCATTGTTGGCCTTGAGGAAGTCGAACTGGGCGAACCTCAGGGCGATGGTGTAGGTCTTGCACTGGCCCTGGCTGCCCGTGTGGCGCATGGGATAATCGTTCAGCAAGAGTTCCAGGTCGTCGCGGTGGATGCCACGCGTGGTATAACCTAGTATCAGGTCTCTTTCTCTTGTAGCGGCCAGGTGCTCCTGCATCGTGCCGTCGTTGAGGTGGCTCTTGTAGTGCAGGCTCACGGTCTCGTCCTCGCCGGCCACAGCATGATAGTAGTGCATGAAGATGGGCAGGAATTGCTCTACCCACTGGCTGCGCCGCTGGTGGATGGTTGTTGCCTGGCGCATCATTTCCTGCTCGACGGTTTCATAGAGGAGCGGGTCGCGCATCTCTCTCTTGATCATGGCATTGCGCTGCTCTACGGCCTTGTTGTAACGGATAAGGGCGTCGAGGTACTCGTTGTCGTTCTGTGAGATGATAAGGTCCATGAAACGGCGGCGCTCCTCACCGCTGCCACGCACCAGGTCCCAGTCCATGGGCGACACCATCACCACCGGCAGCAGGCCGATGTGCTGACTCAGCCGCTGGTACTCTTTGCCGTCGCGGCGCACGACCTTGCGCTTGCCGCGCTGCAGGGCGACGCTGATTTCCAATGGCGTTTCCTGGCGGCTGTAGCTGCCCTGAAGCATCATGTAGGGCTCGCCGTGGCGAATGACCGCACTATTGTCGCCCGTCGATGCAAAACTGCGGCACATGCTCATGTAGTAGATGGCATCGAGCACGTTGGTCTTGCCCTGCCCGTTGTTGCCAATCAGGCAGTTCAACTTGGGCGAGAACTCCAATCGCGCCTCGGCGATGTTCTTGTAGTTGACTATGGTGGCCGTGTTGAGTATCATAGTGCAAAGGTACTGAGTTTTCTCCGATTTTTATCGATACAAAATCAATAAAATATTACCTTTGTGAGCATGATGGAACTGGTAAAACTGGATTTTGTGAATTTCGTCGAGGGTGTTGAAGCCTTCTCGACGACGCGTGGCCAGGTGGATGGCCGCAACGCCTACTCTGGCGTGAACCTGTGCGACTATGTGGGTGACGATGCTTTGCGGGTGCTGGATGCGCGGCTCACGCTGGCGATGCAATTGGGTGTAGATCTGGATGACCTGGTCATGCCCCGGCAGACGCATTCGTGCCGTGTGGCCGTCATCGACGAGCGCTTCCGCGCGATGGACATCGACAAGCAGGAAGCCGCCCTCGAGGGGGTTGACGCATTGGTGACCAAACTGCAAGGCATTGTCATCGGCGTGAATACCGCCGATTGTGTGCCTATCGTCCTGGTGGACGGGCAAGCAGGTGTCATTGCCGTGGCCCATGCCGGCTGGCGCGGTACGGTGGGCCGCATCGCCAAGGCTGTTGTCGAGGAAATGTGCCGTCAAGGTGCGAGTGCCGATCGCATTCAGGCCACGATGGGCCCCAGCATCTGCCAGGAGTGTTTCGAGGTGGGCGACGAAGTGGTCGACGCCTTCAGAAAAGCCCGTTTCAACCTCAATGACATCGTAGTGCGCAACGCCGCAACAGGCAAAGCCCACATCGACCTGCGCGTCGCCAACCGTGCTGTCCTGGCCGCAGCCGGTGTGCCCATGGCCAACATCATCGAGTCGCAGCATTGCTCCCGCTGCGAGCACACCCGTTTCTTCTCTGCCCGCCGCCTGGGCATCAACAGCGGCCGCACCTTCACCGGAATATATAAAAAGTAAAACAAAACCATGGCAAGGATATCTTTGCCATGGTTTTGAATATTCGTTAGATGAATAGGTTTACAGGGTGGCGTCGCTTTCCTGGAAGGTGGTGGCTTGGCGTACGTCGCCAGTTTGGTAACCCTTCTTGAACCACTTCATGCGCTGGGCGCTGGTGCCGTGGGTGAAGCTCTCGGGCTGTGCATAGCCCTGTGAACGCTTCTGCAGGTAGTCGTCACCAATCTTCTGAGCGCAGTCGATAGCCTCCTGCAGGTCCCTGTCGGAGATTGAGCCGAACATTCTGCTCTCGTAGTGGGCCCATACGCCGGCATAGAAGTCGGCCATCAGCTCAAGGCGCACACTGTACTTGTTGGCGTTGGTCTGGTTGGTGGCCTGCATGCGCTGGTGGGCTTTGTCCAGGGTACCCATCAGGTACTCGATGTGGTGACCCACCTCGTGGGCGATGACATAGGCCTTAGCGAGGCTGGAGTTGTCACCCTTCACACCCAATTGACGGTCCATCGTCTGGAAGAAAGAAAGGTCGAGATAAACTTTCTGGTCGCCCGAGCAGTAGAACGGTCCTACTGCAGCGTTACCCTGTCCGCAAGCGGTTTGGGTAGTACCGGTGTACAATACCAGCGTGGGAGCGGGGTATTCGCCAATGCCATACTCCTTGAAAATCTGTGACCAGACATCCTCGGTGCTGGCAATGACCTGCTTGGAGAATGTGGCCAGTTCCTGTTCCTCCTCACTGAATTCGCCTTGCTCGACGGTCTCGTTCTGGAGCCCGATGCTACCGGCATTTTGTAACACGTCACCGATGTTGCCACCCATCAGCAGGGTAATCAATCCGGCAATAATCAGTCCGCCGATGCCACCCAGTCCAATCTTGGTACCGGTGCCCATCCGACGGCGATCTTCAACATTTTCGCTTTCGCGTCTTCCATCTAGTCTCATGATAATGCTATTTTTAAGTTGTTAATATTCTCCACTAAAAGTGCAAATTTAATGTTTTTTTTAATAATGCATCAAATTCTCGCACTTTTTCTTCATTTTTTATCGATGAATTGCAATCGATTTCGGTGATGAATTGCAAAAAGCATAGAAAAGAGGCTGTAATATTGGCGTTTATTTGTACCTTTGTGCTCATCACTTAATTAGAACTGACCGATTATGAGGAAGAAAAAGAATCTTGCGATTATCAACGATGACCCGTGGCTGGAGCCTTACAGCGATGCCATCAACGGGCGTCATCAGGATGCCGTGAACAAGATAGCCGAGCTCACGGGTGGCACGGGGAACCTTGTCGAGTTTGCCAATGCCTATAACTACTATGGCCTGCACCGCACGGGTGACGGCAAGTGGGTGTTCCGCGAGTGGGCGCCCAATGCGACCGAGATTTACCTTATCGGGCAGTTCAACGACTGGCGCGAGTGTGCTCCCTACAAGTTGAAACGCCTCGAGGGCGGCAACTGGGAAATCGTGTTGCCAGCGCGCGCCATGCGTCATGGCGACCTGTACAAGTTGCGCGTCCACTGGCAGGGTGGGGAAGGCGAACGCATCCCGGCCTATGCCACGCGTGTGGTGCAGGACGAAAATACATATATCTTCTCGGCCCAGGTGTGGGCTCCCGAGCAACCCTACGAGTTCCAGGTCAAGGACTTCGTGCCCAATACCGAGCCGCTGCTCATCTATGAATGCCACATCGGTATGGCCCAGAACCGCGAGGGTGTGGGCACCTACGAGGAATTCCGCGTGAACGTCCTGCCTCGCATCGTCGCCGACGGCTACAATGCCATCCAGATCATGGCCATTCAGGAGCATCCCTACTATGGCTCGTTCGGCTACCATGTGTCGAGTTTTTATGCTGCCTCGTCACGATTTGGTACGCCCGAGGAACTCAAGCACCTCATCGATGACGCCCATGCCGCCGGTGTGGCCGTCATCATGGACATCGTCCACTCCCATGCAGTGAAAAACGAGGTCGAGGGCTTGGGCTGCTTCGATGGTACGGGCAACCTCTACTTCTATGGCGACGACAAGCGCGAGCATCCCGCCTGGGACTCGTTGTGCTTTGACTACGGCAAAAACGCCGTGCTCAACTTCCTGCTGTCCAACTGCAAGTTCTGGCTGCAGGAATACAAGTTTGACGGTTTCCGTTTTGATGGCGTGACCTCAATGCTGTACTACAGCCACGGTCTGGGACAGGCCTTCGGCAGTTATGATGACTACTACAATGGCGGTGAGGACACCAACGCCATCACCTATCTGACCCTGGCCAACGTTCTCATCCATGCCATCAACCCGCATGCCATCACCATTGCCGAGGAGATGAGCGGTATGCCCGGCTTGGCCCGCACGTTCAAGGACGGCGGCATCGGTTTTGACTACCGCATGGCGATGGGCATCCCCGACTACTGGATCAAGACCATCAAGGAGCGCAAGGATGAGGACTGGAAGCCCACTTCCATTTTCTGGGAACTGACCAACCGCCGTGCCGACGAAAAGACTGTTTCCTATGCCGAGAGCCACGACCAGGCACTCGTGGGCGACAAGACCATCATCTTCCGCCTCATCGACAAGGAGATGTACTGGCACATGATGACGGGCGACCACGACGGCACTGTGGACCGCGGCATGGCGCTGCACAAGATGATTCGCCTGGTGACCGCTTCGCTCATCAACGGCGCCTATCTCAACTTCATGGGCAACGAGTGGGGTCATCCCGAGTGGATCGATTTCCCGCGCGAGGGCAATGGCTGGAGCTACAAGTATGCCCGTCGCCAGTGGGATCTGGTCGACCGTGAGGACTTGAAGTACCAGTTCCTCAACAACTGGGACAACGACATGATTCACCTCATTGGCGGGGTAAAGAAGTTCCAACAGCTGCCCGTGCGCAAGCTGTGGGACAAGGACGATGACCAGGTGCTTGCCTATATGCGCGGTGACCTCGTGTTCGTGTACAACTTCAGTCCCACCCAGTCTCATGTCGATTATCCCATGCTGGCCCCCGAGGGCGAGTATCAGGGCGTGTTTGACAGCGATGATCCCCGCTATGGCGGCTATGGCAACATCGACAGCAAGGTGAACCACCTGACCGAGTACGACGGTCTGTATGCCGATGCCCACCTGGGATGGCTCAAGCTCTACTTGCCGGCCCGCAGTGCCCAGGTGCTGCGACTCAAGGCTCCCAAGCGCAAAGCTCCCGCTAAGAAGAAAACGCAATCGGCCAAAAAGAAATGAATTCACGGTGGCTCAGGAAGACTCAAGTTCCTGAGCCACATTTTTTGTCACGGCACAAAATGGCGGTAAAACTTGGTATTGCCCCAAATCATTATTATCTTTGCCATATCTAAGAGTCACTATAGCCTGAGCGTATTGTCTGTACAACCTGCATCCGGCAGGATGGGCAATACAGTTCCCGCTTCAGGAGTTTAATGATTAACGGCCATTGAGGACTGCACTGGCACACCTAAGCGATATGAAAAAACGTTCAAACTTCCTTCGTCATCTGTTATCGGTTGCCTTGTTGTGCCTCGGGGCAAGCGTTTGTGCTCAAAGTTTTACGCACGAGGCGATATGTGGGGAAAACCAAGTGCCTGCTAAATTTGTGGCAGCACGTGTGCCCATGGCAACCCGCCCCGGTGATGTGAATATCGACGGTTTGGTCAACATCAGCGACGTGACCGTCATGATTGACATGCTGCTGAATGGTTCAACCTCCTATTCATCCAATGCCGATGTGAACTTGGATGGCTCGGTCAATATCAGTGACGTGACCGAAATGATAGACATGCTGCTGAAGGGTACTAATGGCTATAGCTATGGAAAAGGGCTCTATGACCTCAATGAGGTTTATCAGTCGATGCGCACCGAAGGATGGACCACAACAGGTAATTGGCACCAGTCCTTCGGCATCTGCGCCTTCAATCTGATGGCCGAGCTTATGGGCGACGACATGATCATTGGTAGCATGGGCAGCGGATGGTTTTGGTTTGATGCCGCTTATAATGTGAAGCAGCGTTATAATTCCACGCTTTGGCGCAGTACTGACTTGTGGAATGCCTATTACACCTGGATTGCCAATGCCAACTACATCCTGGAGGCGGCCCAATCGATGACCGGCCCAACCAGTGAGCAGAATTATATCAAGGGCCAGGCCTATGCCATCCGAGCCTACAGCTACTTCATGCTTGCACAGTCATTCGCCCGCACCTACAAGGGCCATGAGAGCGACGCTTGCGTGCCCTTGTTTACTGGCCTCCTCTTTAACGGCTCAACAGGAGCGCCGCGTTCTAAGGTGTCGGAGGTCTATGCCCAGATTGATGCCGATATCAACCAAGCCGTCACATTGTTGAACGGTACTATTCAGATGGTGCCCGACCACATCGGCTATGCCGTAGCCTTAGGCTTGCGTGCCCGCATCGCTCTTGTCGAGGAGGACTGGGCCAAGGCCTATAACTCGGCCGTTGCCGCTATTGCCGCCAGCGGAAAGGACATTATGAATGTGTCCGATTTCATAGGCATGAACGATGCCTATGCCGGCAATGTCATGTGGGGTGCCGATATCCCTGCCGATCAATTACGCAATTGGGCCTCGTTGTTTGCCCACATGAGCACTGATAAAACCTATGGAGCAACAGCACCCAAGCAGATTACCAAATGGTTGTATGCCAAGGTTGCTGATAATGACACTCGCCGTGCATGGTGGAAAGAAAACACCACCGGCAACGGTGCCAGCGACGCGATGGTCCAGAACAAATTTGACATCATTGAAGGCACCGAGTGGGGTGGCGATTACATCTACATGCGCGTCGAGGAGATGTATCTCACGGCAGCCGAGGCTGCTTGCCGTCAGGGACAGACCTCCGTGGCACGCCAATACCTCACCAACCTGATGGCGAAGCGTGTTCCTGGTTATTCCTGCACAAAGACCGGTAACGATTTGGGCACATTGACCACTGTTGAAACTGGCTCATTGCTGGAGGAAATCCTGTTGCAGCGCCGCATCGAACTGTGGGGCGAGGATGGCCGCATCTACACCATCCGTCGTCTGCGTCAAGGTTTTGAACGCAAATCCGAAGATGGTTGGCCCAGTCAGCTGCTCCTGGGCAGCCGTTCGTTGGAAGACCCCGAGAGTTACCCATGGGTGATGACAATACCATTGAGTGAGTTCCAGGGCAATGCCAATATGAATATCAATTATGACCAGAATCCCTTGAGCGATTACGTTGATGCAATCTTTGTGGCCGAGGGCCCGCAGAATGTGTCATTTGAGAACGCTGAATATTATCTTGAAACGGCCTCGGGCAGTACCCGGTTGAACATTACATTAAAACGTTCAAGCACCCAGGGCACTTATTCGGCCTTAGTGATATTGAACGGTGAAAACATGGATATAGGTACAGGACTTGTCACCTTCGGTAATGGCTACAGCACAGCAACGGCTCAGGTCACGGTATCGGGAATGGAGCTGGGTCATACTTATACTGGAACATTGACGCTCTCACCAGCTGATATTTCAAACGGCACGGCTCCTGGTCGAATAACGTCTACCAACGTAACGGTCGTTTGTGAGAATATCAACCCCGATGGACAGAACATTTCATTCCAGACAGCATCCCAGGAGATGAGCGTTTCAGATAGTGAAATATCCGGCACCTCCTACTCTGTGCCCATCACGTTGAAGCGTGCAGTGACCTCCCATTCCTACAGGGCTACTCTATCGATCAGTGACGCTCAGGGCAATGTGGCCCTCGAGAGTTCGGATGTCCTCTTTGAGGCAGGGCAAAGCACTGCTACAACCCATGTGATATTCGACCAAATGCAAGTGGGTAATACTTATACCTGCACTGTGAACCTGTCAGACGCCGATGTGGCTACCGCCAATCCGGGTTTGGGTGGGCAAATCACCTCGACCACGGTCACACTCAACTTTACTGAGGGTGAGTGGGTATCGGCAGGAACGTGCACCTTTGTGGATTACACTTGGAATGACCCTGAACCCTATTCTGCCCAAAACGTTCCCGTCAAGAAGAATAAAGGCTCGAACACCTACCGCATCGTTTCACCCTTGTATGCGGTGTATCAGGGGATAATATCTAATCCAAGCACGGCCGACTGGACGTTTACACTGAATGCCGACGGCACGATTACACCTGTCGAGGGTCTGTGGGATCTTGACTACTGGGGATATCGAGGCTATTACCTCAGTGCGACCTATCCGAGCTATTGCTACGTCACCCGTGACGGCAACACCTATGATGTGTATTTCATTCTTAATCAAGATGGACAATTGTATCAAGGTGGCCACATCGCATTCACGTGGAACAGATAACCGACGACACACCTTGAATTTACTATAATATAACAATAGTGGGCAGTCCTGCATAGGGCTGCCCACTATTGTTATTGATGTGACGCATCTCGCTCACTAACGCAATACGGCCTGTAAGCCAAAAGCATTGTCCTCAAAATCAAAAAAACGGCCAAATCAGGCGGATTATTTTGGATTTATCAGAATAAACACTACCTTTGTAAATGGTATATTGAATCTCCAAGCCATTAATTATTAATTATTATAAAACCTAAAAGACAATGAAAACTCGAATGACTCTTATTCCCATCAGGCGATTGATGGCTCTGGTAATGACATTGCTGGGTGTCGTTGCGTCGTCTTGGGCAGGCAACTTCAGTATGCCCGAAGTGGCCAATGTGAATGATGTCTTTGGCGCTCCCGCAGCCATCAAGGCTGGGGCGCAGGCTCCGCGATTTGCCCTCAATCCTGTTATTGTGGGTGATGTCAACCTTGACGGCACGATGAACATCAGTGACTTGACCGAACTGATTGATGCTTTACTCTCAAATAATGTTTATGGTCTCAACGGTGATGTTGACGGTGACGGAAATACCAACATCAGTGACGTGACCGAACTGATTGACCGGTTGCTCTCCAGCACCGTCGAAACTCGTATGGGAACAGTGGAACTGGCCAATGCCATGAACAACCTCTACAGGCAACTGCGCACGCCAGGCTGGTCAACAACAGGCAATAGCCATCAGGCTTTTGGAATTCAAGCCCATACGTTGGCTGCCGAACTCATGGGTGATGACATGATAATGGCTGCCCAAGGTTCGGGATGGTTTTGGTATGATGCGTTGTACAATGTCAAGGACTATTACACCAGTTCATCATGGCGCAGCTATGACTTATGGACGACCTACTACACTTGTATTGCCGAGACCAACAGCATTATCTCACAGAAAAACGATATCACAGGTCCGACTAGCCTGGTAAACTATTACGTGGGCCAGGCATACGCCCTGCGTGCCTATAGCTATTTCATGCTCTCACAGTGGTTTGCCCGCACCTATAAGGGCCATGAGAGTGATCCCTGTGTTCCCCTGTTCACAGGCACTGAATTTAATGGCTCTACAGGACAGCCCCGCGCAACGGTCACTCAGGTCTATAACCAAATTAATAGTGATATCACTCAAGCTGTCAGCCTGTTACAGGGTAAAGACCAGTTGCGGCCTGAACACATCGGTTATGCCGTGGCTCTAGGCCTTCAAGCCCGCATCGCTCTGGTCAAGGAGGACTGGGTTACTGCCTATAACTCGGCAGTCAGTGCAATCAATGCCAGTGGCAAGAGCATCCTCGATGTGCCCTCGTTCATGGGCCTGAATAATGCCCAGGCCGGTAATGTGATGTGGGGTGCCGAGATTCCTGAAAACCAGGTCACCTATTATGCTTCGTACTTCACCCATATGGATGTAAATGGTGCCTATGCCCAGCGTGCCCCCAAGCAGATTTCCAAATGGTTGTTCAATAAGATGAGCGATAATGATGCCCGTCGCGCCTGGTGGGATTCTGATAACTACTATGGCACAGGTGGATATGTGCAGAATAAGTTTAGTTTCTCCAATATTGACCTATGGCTTGGCGATTATATCTACATGCGTGTCGAGGAGATGTACCTCACCGCTGCCGAGGCGGCTTGTCGTCGAAGCCAGACCACCTTGGCCAAGAATTACCTCAATCAGCTGATGACTAAGCGTGTTCCCGGTTACACCTGCAACAAGACAGGTACGTCGTTGGGTGCACTCACGACCACCGAGACGGGCTCGTTGCTTGAGGAAATCCTGTTGCAGCGCCGCATTGAGCTGTGGGGCGAGGATGGCCGCATCTACACCATCCGTCGCTTGCACCAGGGCTTTGAACGTAACGCCGAGGACGGCTGGCCCGCTTCGCTCTTGCTCACTGACCGTTCGTTGCAAGATCCCGAGAGTTATCCCTGGGTGATGACGATACCATTCAGTGAATTTATGGAAAACAATAACATGAGCATCAACTATGACCAGAATCCGCTAGGCGATTATCCCGATGGCAGCGACATTGCCACTGGTGAACAGAATGTGTCATTTGCTCAGGCTGAATATCATCTCACCACGGCCGCAAGTTCGTTTGAATACAAACTGACGTTGACTCGTTCAACAACCAGCGGAAGGTATATTGTGCCGATTCGGGTGATCAATGCCAACGGATTGAATGTAAGTACAACCGCTACTTTCAATGATGGAAAGAATACTGCCGAGGTCACCATTACAGGTAGAAACTTAGAGCTTGGAAACACCTATTCTTGTACACTGGGTCTTTCACCTTATGACATTAATAACGGTTCCATGAGCGGGCGAATCCTCACGACCAATGTCGAGGTCAAGTGCGAGAATGGTAATCCTGCGGGCCAGCATATCTCTTTCGAGTCGGCATCCTACGAAGGCGTCTCCAACTATTATGACTGTTCGGTTTGGGTTACCCTGACGCGTCGGGTTTCCCAAGGCGAGTACCGGGCTGTGGTATCATTGGTTGGTGCACCCGACAATGTTAATATTGGGGACGGATATGCCATTTTCAAGGATGGTGAACTGACGACACAGGTAGAGGTGTATAGTTATCATATTCAACCTTTTGACGATTTTTCAGTGGTGCTCAAACTCTCGAGTGCCGACATCGCAACGGCAATTCCAGGGCAGCCTCAAATTACCTCAACCACTATTACCTTCAAGGGGGCAATGGCTGGTGAATGGGAAGATGCTGGGACATGCACTTTTACCGACTACACTTGGGACGACGGTTATACTGCGAGCAATGTTCCGATTATGAAAAAGAGAGGTACTGATAATACCTATTGTATCATTTCTCCTCTGTCCTACGTTTATCCGGCTGGCTACTCCAATGGTCAGGGCGATGACTCTAACTGGGCATTTGAACTGAATAACGATGGCAGTATCAGTGTTCCTGACGGTGAATCGCTCAATTACTGGGGATATTATGCCTTCTATGCCAGCGCTTATCCTAACTACTGCTATGTCGAGCAAAGTGGCAATACCTATGATGTTCACTTTTTATTGAAAGTTGGAAACGATCTCTATGGCGGTGGACGTTTCGTCTTCACGTGGGACAGATAGCGTGAGTGACGTGGTGCTGAATATATAATCAATGTGGGCTCCCTTACTGATTGGGAGCCCACATTGATTATTCACAAGAGGCTGTTGTGGGAGGTGGCGGCGTTGCGTCCTTGGGGGTGACGGGGCGCCACAGGTAGAGTTTGTCGCTGGGACGTATTTTCTCGGGTACGGCGATGGAGAAGTGTTCGCCCTTGACGGTCTTTTCCACCGGCTTGAGGTCCACGCGTATTTCCTCGATGGTCAGGGGGATGGCTCCCGTGGTAGGGCCGATGATCCACGCCTCGTCGCCCACGTGCAGCTCGCCGGCCTCCATCAGGAACTCGGCGACACCCAGTTTGCTGTAATAGCGGATGCCCTTAGCGGCATAGACTTTTACCCTGGTGGCGCTGGAGCCGTACTTGGCCGACCATTCGCCCAGCCGTTGTCCCATGTAGTAACCGTCCCAGAAGCCGCGGTTGAAGACCTTGCCCAGTCGCTCGTTCCACTCGTCGATGCGCTCGTCGGTGTAGGTACCGTCACAGATGGCCCGCAGCGCCTCGTCATAGCAGCCGGCGACGGTGCGCACATATTCGGGTCCGCGTGCACGGCCTTCAATCTTGAAGACGGTCACGCCGGCATCCACCATCTTGTTGAGGAAGTGGATGGTCTTGAGGTCCTTGG
>JAEEGJ010008268.1_pt1 | contig 28842 bp, 17 predicted proteins | sample 8958761 | NCBI WGS metagenome assembly JAEEGJ01 (sample SAMN16246546, study PRJNA631951) | gut metagenome | biome: gut microbiome; feature: rumen; material: RS-attached | host: Bos | place: Iran: Karaj | collected 2018-10
ATCCGTGGCATGGCGGGTGACGATGAGGGCGGTGCTATGGTAGATGCGCCAGGTGTAGAACAGGGCGGCAGGCGTCGGGTTGCTATAGAAAGCCACCTCCAGCGGGCCACTATATTCGGAACCGGTTACCAGCGTTTGGCTGACAGGGCGGTTGCGCTCGTTGCTGCGTTCGCCCTCCTTGCCACGCGTAGTAGCAAGCGAGGTCAGTTCCATCTTGACCGCACGTACGCGATCTTCGGTCAGCACAGTGTCGATACAAGCAGAATCGAGGCTCAGGGCCGTACGTACAGCAGCATCGTAGCAGAGCGTGATAGGCGTAGCACCATATATAGCGGGCAACACATAATCGCCCGTGCGCAGCGTAGCTTCCACCTGCGCCGCAGAGTCCACCCACGCCTCGGTATTCCACGCCAACGCATTGTAATCGATAGTACAAGCGCGAGCATAAGTGCCGGTTGTGCCGTCGAGACGCGTGTAGGTGAAAGGCTTAGCATCGCCCGTGAGCGTCAGGACCGTTTGTTCGCAATCGGGAGTAACCGAAAGCGACAAATCGGTTGGCTCGGTATAGACAAACGCATAGACAGGTGACGAATTAACACCACTCTGCTGCAGATAGACTCCACCCTCGTCCGGATAGATCTCGTCCGTAGCAGAAGCGATAAGCGCACCAGAAGTGGTGTACCAATCGGCATCGCCGATAGTAGAACGCAGATGGACTTCATTCTTGAAAAAGAACAAAGTGTCGTTGCCGTTCACCACTTGGGTGGCCGCACCTACGCAAACGATTTGCGAGGCGTGAAGACAGCCTACTCCAACCCCACCTAAAAGGAGGGCGATAAGAATCAGTTTTATGGATAGGCGCTTCCTCATTTGTTTACCTGGAAGCGTGTAACACCATTCTGGAGGAAGTCCACAATCTGCTTGGCAGCTGCAATACCTGCGTTGATATTGGCTTCTGCAGTTTGGGCGCCCATCTTCTTAGGCGTAGCGAAATAGCGTCCCTCGAAGAGCGTCTTGAACTTGCTGTCTGACACAGGCATGATATCGGTCACGTACTTGAGATCTGCGCGCTCCTGCATGAGTTGGATCAGTTCGTCCTCGTTGATAACCTCCTTACGAGCCGTATTGACCAGTATTCCACCCTTTGGCATCAGGCCAACGAGTGCGCGGTTGATACTGTTCTTAGTCTCATCGGTAGCAGGAATATGCAGACTGACTATATCGCAAGTCTTGTAGAGTTCTTCTGCGCTATGCAGCGGTTTGACATCAGCCGCCAGCATCGCCTCATCCGGACAATAAGCGTCGTAGGCATATACCTCCATGCCAAAGCCCTGGGCAATACGTGCCACGTTGCGTCCCACATTGCCGAAAGCGTGAATACCCAGTTTCTTGCCTTTAAGCTCGGTGCCGCTCGTTCCATTGTAGAAATTGCGGACAGCAAAGACCATGAGGCCCAGCGCCAGTTCTGCCACAGCATTGCTGTTCTGGCCAGGCGTATTCATAGCTACTACCTTGTGGGAAGTGGCGGCAGCCAAGTCAATATTGTCATAACCTGCTCCGGCGCGAACAACAATCTTGAGTTGCTTAGCAGCGTCCAGCACAGCCTGATCGACGATATCAGAACGGATAATCAGCGCGTCTGCATCGGCTACAGCGTCTAGGAGCTGCTGCTTTTCGGTATATTTTTCCAGAAGGGCGAGTTCGTAACCAGCGCCTTCGATGACCTCGCGAATACCATCAACGGCTACCTTCGCAAAGGGTTTTTCGGTTGCAACTAATACTTTCATTTTGTTTACAAGTGTTGTGTAGAACACGGCTTGCGTCGTCTTCTTTTTGGTTGGTTCTGGATGATGAAAAGTGAAATAGCCCATTTTAGTGCAATTTCTCGTATTCGTGGATGCAATCGACAAGTGCCTGAACACCCTCTAGATCCATTGCATTGTAGCAGGAAGCACGGAAACCGCCTACCAGACGATGGCCCTTAATACCTACCATTCCACGCTCGGTAGCGAACTTGAAGAAATCATCTTGCAGGTCTTCGTAACCGGGTTTGAAGACAAAGCAGATATTCATGCGGCTGCGATCCTCCTTGTTGAGAATAGTCGGCGTGAACAGTTTGGAGTTGTCCAGACAGTTGTACAGCAGTTCTGCTTTGGCCTTGTTGCGTGCCTCGATCCATTTGAGTCCACCGTTCGCCTTGAGCCAGCGGAGAGTAAGCAATGCGGTATAAACAGGCAGCACAGGAGGCGTATTGAACATAGAGCCACCCTCGATGTGCGTCTGGTAGTTGAGCATCGTCGGGATATAACGGCTAACGCGGCCCAGGCACGACTCCTTGATGATAACGAATGTTACACCTGCAGGTGCCAGGTTCTTCTGCGCACCACCGTAGATGATATCATACTGGCTAACATCGATAGGACGACTCAGGATATCAGAGCTCATATCGGCTACCAATGGCACATTACCTTTCTTGCGATAGATCTCTGCCAACTTGGCATCGCTAATCTCTGTTCCGAAAATAGTATTGTTGGTCGTGATGTGGAAATAGTCAGCATCCAGCGGGATGGTGTATCCCTTCGGGATATAGGTGTAGGTCTTCTCTTCGGAAGAGGCGACGATGTCGACCTTACCGAACAGCTTGGCTTCCTTGGCGGCCTTCTTGGCCCAGACACCGGTCTGGAGGTAGGCGGCCTTGGTCTTCATGAGGTTGGCGGGCACAGTGAAGAACTGTGTGCTGGCACCACCACCGAGGAAGAGAACTTCGTACTCCTCAGGGATGTTGAGGAGGTCGCGCCACAGTTGACGAGTCTCAGCCATGATGCGCTCCCAACCCGGGGTGCGGTGAGAAATCTCGGCGATACCGATACCGGTGTTGTCGAAATCATAGAGCGCCTTGACGGTGCTTTCGATAGCCTGCTTGGGCAGTACGCAGGGACCTGCGTTGAAATTAAAAGCCTGTTTCATTACAGTTTGTTGTTTAATTTGTTGGTTTATAATTTATTGATTAAGATTGTTGCTCTTATTTTGCTGCAAAGATAGTAAATAAAACCTTGCAGCAAGCCTTTTCTCATTTATTTATTTTATTAAGGTGTAGAACGATTTTATCCTGCCCAAAAAACGCAACGAAAACGCTGATAAATTATTGATTTATAATATTTTAATTTTTTTAGAGAAAAAAAGTACCGAAATACATTGCCATTCCAATAAAATGTTGTACTTTTGCACACTCAAAATCAAAAGGAAAGAAAGCGATGAAAAAAGACATTCACCCTAAGAATTACAGACTGGTTGTTTTCAAAGATATGTCGAATGACGTGACCTTCCTGTCGCGCTCGACCATCAACACTAAGGAAACCATCAAGTGGGAAGACGGCAACGAATATCCTCTGGTGAAGCTCGAAATCTCTAGCGCATCACACCCCTTCTACACGGGTAAGATGAAGCTCGTCGACAGCGCCGGTCGTGTTGATAAGTTCAACAACAAGTACAAGAAGTTCTTCGAGAAGAAGGAAACCAAGTAAGTTGAACCATATCAAAAGAATGAAGCTCTTGCCAGTCGCGAGGGCTTTTTTTTTGCCTTGGCATTATTATTGTCGTATCTTTGCACTATATATTTTATAAGGTGTAAAACGGCGACAGACTGACAAAATGTCGCCCGCATTTCAAATTGAAACTATGAGTTTTAAATTAGATACTGAATTGTTTTCTGATATGATGGACCCCAATGGTGACTTCATCCCCGTGCTGACCATCGAGGACGAACGCCTCGGCCAAGACGAAGAGGTGCCGGAGGAACTGCCTATTTTGCCTTTGCGCAACTCGGTGCTCTATCCGGGTGTCATCATCCCCATCACCGTGGGACGCGACAAGTCCATCCGCCTGATCAAGGAATACTATAAGAAACGCAAGGCCATCGGCGTCATCGCACAGACCAATGCCGATGTGGAAGACCCTACGCTGGCCGACCTTTATAAGGTGGGTACCTCTGCACAGATCATCAAGACCCTGCAGATGCCCGATGGCAACACGACGGTCATCATCCAAGGCAAACGCCGTTTCGAGGTGGTGCAGGAGACCCAAACCGAGCCTTATCTGAAGGCTGCGGTGGTGCCCTATGTTGTGGCAGAAGAGGTCCCCAATACCAAGAAGTTCAGTGCCTTGGTGCAGTCGGTCAAGGAATTGGCCATACAGATCATCGGGCGTTCGCGCAATATGCCGCAAGAGGCTGGCTTCGCCATCAAGAGCATTGAAGATCCTGTCTTCCTGATGAACTTTGTGGCTAGCAATGTCGAGGCCGAGATGCCTACCAAACAAGCCCTCTTGGAGGCCCGCACTCTGAATCAGATGGCCACCGACCTGCTGAGCGTGCTGACCGAGGAACAGCAGATGCTGGAGCTGAAACAACAGATCCAGAGCAAGGTGCGCGTCGATATGGACAAGCAACAGCGTGAGTATTACCTCAACCAGCAGCTGCGTACCATTCAGGAGGAACTGGGTGGCACACCCAACGAGCAGGACGTCAAGGAGCTGACTGAAAAGGCCGCGAAGAAGAAATGGTCGAAGGAAGTGGCGGAGGTCTTTGAGCGTGAGCTGAAGAAACTGGAACGCACCAACCCGCAGGCGGCGGAATACGGCATACAGCTGAATTATCTCCAATACCTCGTGGACTTGCCGTGGGAGGAGTTCACCAAAGATAACTTCGACCTGAAACGTGCTCAACGCATCCTTGATGCCGACCACTATGGCCTGGACAAGGTAAAGGACCGTATCGTCGAGCACCTTGCCGTGTTGAAGCTGCGTAACGACATGAAGTCGCCTATCTTGTGTCTCGTCGGACCTCCTGGTGTGGGTAAGACCTCGTTGGGCAAGTCTATCGCCCGCGCATTGAACCGCAAATATGTCAGAATGTCATTGGGTGGCGTGCGCGATGAGTCAGAGTTGCGCGGTCACCGTAAAACTTATATCGGCGCCATGCCGGGTCGTATCATCCAGAACCTGCGTAAGGTGAAGTCGGGCAACCCCGTCTTCGTCCTCGACGAAATCGACAAGGTGAGCGGCAACAACATCAACGGTGACCCACAGGCAGCTCTACTCGAAATCCTCGACCCTGAGCAGAACAACACCTTCTACGACAACTTCATCGAATTGGATTACGACCTCTCGAAGATCCTCTTCATCGCTACGGCTAACAATCTCTCGACCATCCATCCCGCCTTGCGCGACCGTATGGAAATCATCGACCTGAGTGGCTACCTGCGTGAGGAGAAATACGAAATTGCCAAGCGTCATCTTATCCCCAAGCAGATGAAGGAACACGGTCTTGACGCCAAGCAAATCACCTTCCCGAAGGTCATTGTCATGCACATCATCGACGACTATACTCGTGAGGCAGGTGTTCGTAACTTGGAACGCCGTATCGGCGACATGATGCGTTTCCGTGCCAAACAGGTCGTCACAGAGGAGCAGTTCGACAAGAAGATTACGATGGATGACATCCGTAAGGTGCTCGGCGTGCCGATGCACCACGACGAGGACGAGGTGAAGCACAGCATGCCGGGTGTGGCCACAGGCTTGGCTTGGACCCAGGTGGGCGGTGAGATCCTGTCCATCGAGGTCAGCTTGAGCCGTGGTGGCGGACACCTCTCGCTGACGGGTAACCTCGGCGAGGTGATGAAAGAGTCGGCCACCATCGCCTACGAGTTCATCAAGGCTCACGCCTCGCAACTCAATATCAATCCTGATGTGTTTGAGGCTTGGAACGTGCATGTCCACATCCCTGAAGGCGCCACACCTAAGGACGGACCCTCGGCGGGTATCACCATGCTCACTGCTTTGACCTCTGCCTTCACGCAGCGCAAGGTGAAGAGCAACCTGGCCATGACGGGTGAGATTACCCTGCGTGGCAGAGTACTGCCGGTGGGTGGTGTGAAGGAGAAGATTCTTGCCGCCAAGCGCAACGGTGTGACCGACCTCATCCTCTCTATCGACAACGAGCACGATATCAAGGACATCAAGGAAGATTACATCAACGGATTGAACTTCCACTATGTGGAGAACATGATGGAAGTGCTCGACCTGGCCTTGGAGAAGGAACAGGACACGAACGACTTGGATTACAACAAGTATTTGACCAACTTGCACCCTGAGGTGATTGGTTTCAAAGTGAAATGAAAATGAGGAGAGGATTGCTTGGATTGTTTTTGTTGCTTGTGCTGGCTGCAGGATGCAGTCAGCGACATGATGACGAAGAGAACCTCGCCATCTTCAAGTACAACGAAAGTGCCGGCATCCTTACCCTCGACCCTATCTATGCCAAGGACCTGCCGCATATCTGGGCGTGCAATCAGGTGTTCAACAGCCTTGTTGCCTTCGACGACAAGATGAACCTCGTCCCGATGGTGGCCAAGTCGTGGGACATCAGCGATGATGGATTGACTTATACATTCCATTTGCGAGATGATGTGCAGTTTCATGTGGATAAGTGTTTTGAGGGGGAAAAACAGGCCCCTGAGCCTGTCGAAGGGCCGGCCCCTCGTATAGTCACAGCTCAAGACTTTGTCTATTCCTTCAACCGTGTGGTCGACAAGAGCTTGAATTCCCCTGGCCTTTGGATTTTCTCTTCCGTCAAACACGATGATGACCATTACGCCTTTACTGCCTTGGACGACACCACCTTCCAAATTGAGTTGGCGAAGCCGTTCCCGCCGTTTTTGGGCATTCTTTCGATGACCTATGCCTCGGTGGTGCCGCACGAGGCCGTCGAATATTATGGCGACGACTTCCGCAGCCATCCTGTGGGGACGGGGCCGTTCAAGTTCCAATATTGGAAGGAGAACGTAAAGTTGGTCTTCCGCAAGAATCCTAACTATTTCGAGCGTGACGAAGCAGGGGAGAGGCTGCCCTATATCGATGCTGTCTCCGTCAGCTTCCTCATCGACAAGCAGGTGGCTTTCTTAGAGTTCATCAAGGGCAAGTTCGACTTTATGTCGGGTATCGATGCACGCTACAAGGACGAACTGCTGACCTACGACGGCAACCTTCGCAAGAAGTATGAGGACAAGATCGAGCTGATCACAGAACCCTATTTGAACACCGAGTATTTCTCCTTCTTCATCGACCCCAACGATGAGTTAGGCCCCGAGCGTGCAAAGGCTTTGCGACAAGCCGTTAGCCTCTGCATCGACCGCGAGAAAATGTTGCGTTATCTACGCAATGGCATCGGCGAGCCTGGCACGGGCGGTATGATTCCGGTGGGCTTGCCCGGACATAGCAGTACGATTGGATACGGCTACGACTTGAAACGTGCCCAACGTCTGGTGGCCGAAAACCATCTTGAAGGTTATCTGCTGCAACTCTCCACCGTCGCTGACTATGCTGACATCGGTAAGTTCGTGCAAAGTCAGGTGGAGCAGATTGGTTTGCAGTGCAAGATGGAAGTGATGCCACCCGCCACGATGCGTAGCATGAGAAGCAATGGCAGTTTACCGTTCTTCCGCTCCTCATGGGTGGCCGACTATCCCGATGCGGAGAACTACCTTTCGCTGTTCGTTTCCTCTAATTTTGCTCCTTCTGGACCGAATTATTGCCATTACACCAATCCCAAGTTCGATAAGCTATTTGACAAAGCCTTACTGTGTAACGATTTGGAGCAACGTGCCACTTATTACACTGAAATGGACAGCTTGATGATGCAGGATGCCCCCGTGGTGGTGCTGTTCTACGACGAGGTGCTGCGTTTCGTCAATAAGCGCGTGAAGGACATGGGGAGCAACCCGACGAATCTGTTGGATTTGCGGAGGGTGAAGATAATTGATTAAAAATCAAAAAAAAGAATTCATTTATTGTCGTTTTATTCAATTGTTTTTATAGTTTTGCACGCGTTAACAAGTTAATAATAAGAAGCATAACTATGAAAACAATTACTATGGAAATCAAAGATGCCATTACCAGATGCCTAATGGCATTTGTTATCGTGTTTGGCATCGGGCTACATAAAGCGGAGGCCCAGCTCGTGATTACACCTGGAAATGAGATTCAGGGTTGGACGGCTGATTCGTTGGTCAGAAATGTTTTGATGAGCGGTGGTGTTTCGATATCAAACGTGCGTTTTAATGGATATGACGATGATTTGGTTTGTGATAACATTGGCATATTTGAGACGGGCATAACGCCCACCAATCTGGGCATTGAAAGTGGTTTGGTCATCGCTACGGGAAATGTCAGAGTCGCGGAAGGGCCTAATGATTTAACTGAAAAGAACGACTCGACTACATGTTCTGGCTATTATGATAGCAGTTTGGCCCGATTGGCTACAGATTCCATCTATGATGTGGCAGTATTGGAGTTTGATTTTGTTCCATGGGATAGCATTATCTCGTTTTCCTATGTATTTGGATCAGAGGAATATCCGGAGTATGTCGACGGTCCTTATAACGATGTGTTCGGCTTTTTTGTGAGTGGTCTTAATCCCGATGGTGACGCGTATGCTAACACCAATATGGCTTTGATACCGGGAACTACCGAGGTGGTTTCCATTAATACGGTGAACGACCATCACAATCAGCAGTATTATGTTGACAATGCAGGCGGAAGTACGATCCAGTTTGATGGCTTTACGGTGGTAATGACCGTCAGTTTCAAGGTGGTGCCCATGACGCAATACCATATCAAGATGGGCATTTGTGATGTTGGAGACTTTTTTGCGGATTCTGGAGTGTTTCTCGAAGCCAATAGTTTCCAGTCGCCCATGTCTTATGCCATGTTATTGGATGGAATGCATTATATGGAAATACCGGACGGATATCAATTCTGCACCAATCGTCTCATCGATTTTGAGACCGAGACAACGTGGAACTACGATAATGTGAAATGGTATTTTGGCGATGGCACTTCAGCACAGGGGCTACATGTGCAGCACGCCTATGCCCGTGATGGCTTCTATGAGGTGATGAATGTGTTGTATAATCCATATCGGGCGATGGATTCGGTTTATCTTTCCAAAGTCATCGAAGTCAGGTCGCAATATGGCAGCGAAGAAGGCTTCACATGCTACGATGTGCCTTATCTCTGGCATGGGATGCAACTCAGCGAGCCAGGCATTTACACTGATACGTTGGAGTCGTATATGGGCTGCGATAGCATTGTGACGTTGAATCTTTCGGTTGGTGACTTCTTTTTGACCGATACTGTGGCCGAGTCATGCGATTTGTTTAAATGGTATGGACAGACATATAATACATCGGGACAATATGAACATACGCTGCTGTCGACGATGGGTTGTGATAGTATCATAAGGCTTCACCTGACCGTAAATCACGTCGTGGAGACCGATACCGTGGCTACTTCTTGTGGAACATTTACATGGTACGGGCAGACGTATCAATCCTCGGGACAATACGAACACATCTTGAGGACGGTGATGGGATGCGACAGCATTATCAGGCTTCATCTAAATATTGATCCTGTGATGGAATCCGACACCACGGCTATCTCATGTGGTGGATTTACATGGCATGGCCGTACTTATGATTCATCAGGCGACTACGAACAATTGTTCCAAACCGCTTTGGGCTGTGACAGTCTTGTCATCCTACATCTTACCGTCAATCAAGAGTCCTTGCAACGAGCCCTTCAAGGACCGACACAGGTGGCCGCAGCAAGTAACATGATTTATGCCAATTATGAGTATTTTGTTTCCGACTCCTTGAGTCTGCCGCCAAATACGCTTAAATGGAGTTGCACCCACCCTGATTGGATTGTCAGCCCAAGCGAGAATCGATACCATTGCCATCTGTGGGTAACAAACATCGGTCAAGGTACGCTGATTGCCAGAACCGAGCACGATTGCGATACAGTGTATAGTATCGACATCAACGCGACCTGGTTCGATGTGGATGAGGATAATGGCATTCCCCTCAAGTTGTTCCCCAATCCTGCGCAAACAGAGGTAACGGTTCAGGCTGAAGAAATCCTACGCATCCGTATTATTGATGCTATAGGGCAGGTGGCCTTGGAAAAGATTTTCGATCAGACGGATGCCGCCTGCATAGATATCGGCATCATACCTCAAGGCGTATACCTTGTGGAGATATCGACAAATAAAGGAAAGACGATGCGAAAGCTGGTCGTGTCAAGGTGATTCAAAAACTGAGCGTTAATTGTTTTAATATTCGATTTTATGAAAATCAAATTCTTATTTCTTTCAATCCTACTGATGGGTGCTTTTTCGTTAAGCGCCCAGGAGGAAGCCAAAATGCTGCGCTTCCCGACTATCCATGGCAATAACGTGGTGTTCAGCTATGGCGGTGACCTTTATTCCGTCGACATCAAGGGCGGCATTGCCCACAAAATCACCAACGATGCCAATGGTTATGAGATGTTTTCGCGTTTCTCGCCCGATGGCAAACATCTGGCCTTCACTGCCCAATACGACGGCAATACCGAGGTCTATGTCATGCCTTATCCCGAGTGTGGCACACCAACACGTTTGACCTATACGCCTACCTTGGGCCGCGACGACATCAGCGACCGCATGGGCCCGAACAACATCGTCATGGCATGGAAGGACAACGAGAACATCGTCTTCCGCTCCCGCAAGGAGAGTTGGGACGACTTTGTGGGTCAGCTTTTCCTCGCCAACATCAATGGTGGTTTGGCAGAGCAACTGCCTCTGCCTGAAGGCGGATGGATCTCGTATTCGCCCGACGGCAAACAGATTGCCTACAACCGCGTGATGCGCGAGTTCCGTACTTGGAAATACTACCGTGGCGGCATGGCCGACGACGTGTGGATCTATGACTTCAAGTCGAAGAAGATCGAGAATATCACCAACAACAACGCGCAGGACATCTTCCCGATGTGGGTCGGCAACAAGGTCTATTTCTGTTCCGACCGCGACCGCACGATGAACCTGTTCTGCTATGACCGTGGCACCAAACAGACCACCAAGGTGACCGACTACACCTATTATGACATCAAGTGGCCCTCGCTTGGCGACAAGGACATCGTTTATGAAAACGGCGGTCAATTGTTCCGTTACAACCTGGCTGACGGTAAGGTCTATCCCATCCCTGTGCAGATGGCGAATGACAATAAGTCGACGCGCACCAAGTATGTGGATGCTTCCAATTTCATCAACACGAGCAGCATTTCGCCCGATGCCAAGCGAGTGGCTTTCGGTGCTCGCGGCGATGTGTGGACGGTGCCGGTCAAGTCGGGCATCACGCGTAACCTGACCCAGAGCGACAACGCCCACGACCGCAATGTGGCTTGGTCGCCCGACGGCAAATACATCGCTTACATCAGCGACCGCACGGGCGAGGATGAGATTTACATCCAGGCCCAGGACGGCAAGGAAGAAGCCATCCAGCTGACCAAGAATTCAGATACATACAAGTATAACCTCCTCTGGTCACCCGACAGCAAGAAAATCCTTTGGGACGACAAAATGAACCGCATCAATATGGTAGACGTGGCTTCCAAAAAAGTCACAGAAGTGGCCAGCAGCAAGGCGGGTGAGATGGACGACTTCTGCTGGTCGCCCGACAGCCGTTGGATTGCCTATGCCATGCCGAGCACCTTCAGTGTGAGCCAGATCCACATCTACAATGTCGATTCAGGGAAGGATGAGACGGTCACCGACAGCTGGTACAACTCTTCGTCGCCTGCCTTCGACAAGAGTGGCAAGTACCTCTATTTCACCTCCGAGCGCGATTTCCGCCCGACCTATGGCTGGCTTGAGTGGAACCATGTCTATACAGACATGTCGAAGATTTATCTGATTACCTTGCAGAAAGACACGCCTTCGCCGTTCTTGACGGAGAATGATGAGGTGAAAGTGGAGGGAGAGAAAGAGGGTAAGGACGGCCCAGAAAAGCCCGATGGTCCGAAGAGCAAAAAAGAAGGAAAGGGAGGCCCTTCGACAGGCTCAGGGACCTCTGAAGCCAAGGAAGTGAAGATTGACTTCGACGGCATCAGCAATAGGGTAGTGGTGCTGCCTGTCAACGCAGGTAGATATTGGAACCTGACGGGTGTGGAAAACGGCTTGTATTATGTGGCTGCGGGACGCAATGGCGGTGGCCTCGGCTATTTTGATGCCAAGTCGAAGAAATGCACCTCCATCGGTGGCTTCGGCTATCAACTCACGCCCGACGGCACCAAGATGCTCATGCGCGAAGGTCGTGGCTATAAGGTCGTCAATGCGCCCAAAGGTCCCACGCCTGGCGGCGGCAAACCTGGTGAAGGCGGCAAGGGCGATGATGTCATCGACCTCTCGAACATGAAGAAATGGGTCGACCTACGCACCGAGTGGACGCAGATTTACAACGAGGCCTGGCGCCAGATGCGCGACTTCTTCTATGCCCCCAACATGCATGGCGTTGATTGGCCTGCCATGAAGGAGAAATACGGCAAGCTGTTGCCTTATTGCGCCGACCGTAACGATGTGAACTACCTCATTGGCGAGTTGATTGGTGAGATCAACATTGGTCATGCCTATGTGGGCGAAGGCGACCGCGTGAAGCCTGAGCGCATCCCCATGGGTATGCTGGGCTGCCGCATTCATCGCGACAAGTCGGGTTACTACCAGATCGACAAGATTTTGAAGGGTGAGAACTGGAACGAGAAAACCCGCTCGCCACTGACCGAGGTGGGCGTGAACGCCAAGGAAGGCGACTACATCATCGCCATCGACGGACAGAGCACCAAGGACATGAAAGACATGTATGCCGCCCTCATCGGCAAGGCCGACAAGGCCGTGTTGCTCACCTTGAATAATAAAGCTTCGGAGAGTGGCGCCCGCGATGTGGTGGTGCGTCCCATTGCCGACGAAACTGGCCTTTACTACTACAACTGGGTGCAAGGCAATGTGGAGAAGGTGAGCAAGGCCACCAACGGACAGGTGGGTTACATCCACATTCCCGACATGGGCGTGGAAGGCCTGAATGAGTTTGCCAAGTACTTCTATCCCCAACTCGACAAGAAAGCCCTCATTATCGATGACCGTGGCAACGGTGGCGGCAATGTCAGCCCGATGATTGTGGAGCGCTTGCGTCGCGAGCTGTCGATGTACGACGTGATGCGCAACGGTGAGCCCGAGACCAAGCCCACCAAGATGATGCTGGGTCCCAAGGTGCTGCTGTTCAACAAGTACTCAGCCTCCGACGGCGATTTGTTCCCGTATCAGTTCAAGAAGCATAAAATCGGTACGACCATCGGTATGCGCTCTTGGGGCGGTGTGGTCGGCATCCGTGGTAGCCTGCCTTTTATCGATGGTGGAAGTTTAACCCGTCCCGAGTTCGCTCCCTTCGACGAGAAAGGCAACTGGGTCATCGAAGGCTATGGCGTCGATCCCGACATCGTCGTCGACAACGATCCCGCTCGCGAGTTTGAGGGCGTCGACGACCAACTCAACAAGGCCATCGAGGTCATCCTTGAGCAGATGAAGAGTTATCCTGACATTCCCGAGATTCCTGCTTGGCCGGATAAGACTAAATAACGCATAGTATGATTTGAAAAAGGCTGTTTCCTAATCGGAGACAGCCTTTTTTTGCTTTGTAGGTGAATGAAGAAGGCGAAAAACGATGCTATTCACATCAAAATTTGATTTGAATATGTGCTTTATTTGTTGCATTGCAAAGAAAAAGTCCGTCAGATAGCTCCAACGGACTCTTTCAAATCAGGTTAAACCTCTATTATTTGCCTTTCTTCATAGGATTTCTCTTGGCTGCAGCCTGCTTGGTCGTGGCTTTGCTGACAGCGGCTTTCTGGACTGACGCGGTCTTCTTGCTGCCAACGGCCTTCTTGGCTTGGGACTTTTGGGCGGGTGCTTTTGTGCGCGCGCTCTTCTTGGCAGGGGCTTCCTTCGCGTCAACAACCTTTTCTTCCGCTGCTTTCTTAGCTGTCGCTTTCTTGGTTGCCTTCTTGGTCTCTTTCTTGGCTGCTTTTTGGGCTTTCTTGGCTGCTGCCTTATTTGCGGTAGACTGTTTCTTTGGCTTAGGCATTTCAGCAGTCGTAGGCACGTTCTTCAGGATGTCGCACATGAAGTCCCAGAACATCTGGACGGTGGCGATTTCGCAGCGCTCGTCGGGTGAGTGCACGCCGCGCAGGGTGGGACCGAAGCTGATCATGTCCATGCCCGGAATCTTGTCGCCGATGAGGCCACATTCCAGTCCGGCGTGGATGGCTCTGACTTTAGGATCTTTCTTGAAGCGTTTCTTGTAGCAGTTCACTGCGACGTCCAAGATGGCGCTGTTGGGGTTGGGTGCCCAGCCAGGATAGCCGTCGGTGTGTTCCACATCGGCGTCGGCGAGGCTCCAAACGGCTTCCACCATGTCGGCGATGTCTTGCTTCGATGACTCGATGGAGCTACGCTGTGAGGTCTGGATGAAGAAATAGCCTTCCTTCTTCTTGCAGGAAGCGAGGTTGGTCGAGGTCTCCACGAAGTTCGGGATGGTCTGCGACATGGCGATGACACCATGAGGGCAGGCATAGAGGCCGTTCAGCAGGTTGTACTGGGCCATCTCGTCGATGACCACGTCGGGCTGCACCTCCGCGACTTCTGCCGTGACTTTCAGTCCGGGTTCGGTCACTTGGTATTCTTGCTTGAAGTGCTTCTCCATGTCCTTCACATAGTGCAGGAAGTGCTCGATGCTGTCGTTCGGCACGAAGGCCACTGCCGTGGCTTCGCGAGCGATGGCGTTACGCAGGTTGCCGCCTTGGAAGTCGTAGAGTTGGAGGTCGAACCAGTTGGTGCCTTGCCACAGGATGCGGGTCAGCAGCTTGTTGGCGTTGGCCAGGTTCTTGTTGATGTCGTCGCCGCTGTGGCCGCCTTTCAGGCCACTCACGGTGATGCGGTAGGCGGTGCTGTCCTCAGGAGCGGGCTCCAGCTCGTACCACACCTTCACGATGGTGTCCATACCACCGGCGCAGCCGATGAAGATCTCGCCTTCGTCCTCGCTGTCGAGGTTGAGGAGGATACGGCCGGTGAAGTCTTCCGGGTCGAGTTTCATGGCGCCCGTGAGGCCCGTCTCCTCGTCGACAGTGAAGATGCACTCGATCGGACCGTGTTCCACCTTCGGGTCGGCGATGACGGCCAGTGCAGCAGCCACGCCGATGCCGTCGTCAGCGCCGAGGGTCGTGCCGTTGGCATGCAGCCACTCGCCTTTGATGACGGGTTCGATGGGGTCTTTCTCGAAGTCGTGCTTCTTGTCGCTGTTCTTCTCGCACACCATGTCCATGTGGGCTTGCAGGATGACGGTCTGGCGGTCTTCCATGCCCTTGGTGGCGGGCACAGTCATGATGATGTTGCCACAGTCTTCCTTGACGTATTTCACTTTATGGTCTTTGGCCCATTTCTCGAGGTAAGCCACCATTTTGGCTTCCTTCTTTGACGGACGCGGCACACCGAGGATGCCGTTGAACTCTTTCCAAATGCCTTGCGGCTTGAGTTTCAGAATGTCATTACTCATAATGTTAGCGTTTTAGTTGTTTTATTGTTTCAATTGGATTATCTGATTTAAATACCGCGTTGCCCGCGACGAGCACATCGGCACCCGCCTCAAACAAAGCCTTGGCGTTCTTCGTGTTCACGCCGCCGTCTACTTCGATGAGGGCTGAAGCGTGTTGCTCTTCGATCATCAAACGCAACTTCTTGATTTTTTCGTATGTGCGCTCGATGAATTGTTGTCCGCCGAAGCCTGGGTTGACCGACATGAGGAGCACCACGTCCAGGTCGCCGAGGATGTCCTCCAGCACGCTGACGGGTGTGTGCGGGTTAAGCACCACACCGGCGTGGATGCCGAGGGCCTTGATTTGTTGCACGGCACGGTGGATATGGGTGCAGGCCTCATAGTGGAAGGTGATGATGTCGGCGCCCGCCTTGGCGAAGGCCTCGAAGTATTTCTCCGGCTCCACGATCATCAGGTGGATGTCTAGGGGCTTCTGAGCTTTCTTCTTGATGGCTTGCACCACGGGGATACCGAAGGAGATGTTGGGCACGAAGCGGCCATCCATCACATCGCAGTGGAACCAGTCGGCCTCGCTGCGGTTGACCATCTCGATGTCGGCTTCCAGGTTGAGGAAGTTGGCGGAGAGAAGGGAAGGGGCGATTAAACGTTGCATACGTATTTTGCTTTTTGTGATTGCAAATATACGATAACTTTGTTATTCATGGATAAAAAAGTTGTCTTCTTGAAGAATTTGGTTTTGCTGATTATTTTGTTTTTGAGGCAAAGGAGTTTGATAAGGAATTATTATCTTTGCAATTTATAAAACAATCGTATGCCTAGAACAAAAACAAATACCAAACCCAATAAAAAGCAAGAGAAAACCATGGAGGCGGCCCTCTGGGAGTCGTGCAACAAACTGCGCGGTGCCGTGGAACCTGCCGAATACAAACATGTAGTATTGAACCTTATCTTTCTCAAATATGCTGGCGACCGTTTTGAGCAACGCAAGCAGGAACTTGTTGAGCAAGGGCTGAAGGAATATATTGACCAAGTGGAGTTCTATACGGCGGAGAATGTGTTTTACCTGACGCCAGAATGCCGCTGGACCTACATCATGGAGAACGCCAAGCAGTCCAACATCTTCCAAATCATCGATGACGCGCTCACCAACATCGAGAAGATGAACAAGCAACTGGCGGGCGCATTGCCGAGCAACTACTACTCCAACCTCGGTTTGGACAAGACCAAGTTCGCCTCGCTGCTCGACGAAATCAACAAACTGGATACCGTCAAGGATTCGGAGAATGATTTAATTGGACGTGTTTACGAGTATTTCTTGGGCAAGTTCGCTATTGCTGAAGGCAAGGGTAAGGGAGAGTATTACACGCCAAAATCCATTGTCAACCTCATCGCTGAGCTCATCGAGCCGTATGACGGCAAGATATATGATCCCTGCTGTGGTTCTGGTGGTATGTTCGTGCAGTCGATGAAATTCGTGAAGGCGCACCATGGCAACCAGCGCAATGTGAGTGTGTATGGCCAGGAAAACACCAATACCACTTTCAAACTGGCGCGCATGAACCTCGCCATCCGCGGCATTTCAGCTGATATCAAGCAGGGCGACACCTTCCATAACGACCAGCACAAAGACCTGAAAGCCGACTATATCATGGCCAATCCGCCTTTCAACCAGAAAGACTGGCGCGAGGCCAACCAACTCACCTCGGATGCGCGTTGGAGTGGCTACGATGTGCCGCCGACTTCCAACGCCAACTATGGCTGGATCTTGAACATCCTTTCCAAGCTCTCGACCAACGGTGTCGCAGGTTTTCTACTGTCTAACGGCGCCTTGAGTGCCGATGGCACAGAGCTCGCCATCCGTCAGAAGCTGTTGGAGAACAACAAGGTGGAAGCCATCATCATTCTGCCACGTAACCTGTTCTATTCCACCGACATCAGCGTGACGTTGTGGATCTTGAACAACAACAAGAAGGCACGAGTGGTGAACAAGAATGGCCAGGAAATCCACTACCGCGACCGCGAAAATGAGATCCTCTTTATGGACTTGCGGCAAATGGGTGTGCCCTTCGAGAAGAAATACGTGGAGCTGGACCAGGAGACGAGGGACAAAGTGACCCGCACCTACCACGACTGGCAGCAAGAAGGCTTTGAAGAGAACTACCATAACGAGCCTGAATACTGTTATTCTGCCACTCGTTCCGAGATTGAGCAGAAGGGTTGGAGCCTCGTGCCCAGCAAATACATCGAATTCCGTAACCGTGATGAGCAGGTTGACTTCGAGGCGAAGATGCAGGAACTGCAAACCGAAATGCGCGGTTTGTTGGAGAAGGAGGAGGAAAGCAAACAAGAATTGAAGAACCTCTTTGAAAAGTTAGGGTACACGCTATGAGCAAGAAATCCATACGTTTTTATAACGACTACGAGGTTCGTGCCGTTTGGGACGAGGAGAACGCCAAATGGTGGTTCTCTGCCACAGATATTGTTCGGGCCATCAACGACGAAGAGGACTATAAGAAAGCTGGTAACTATTGGCGTTGGCTGAAAAAGAAATTGACCGGGGAAGGCATTCAACTCGTGAGTGTCACTCACGACTTCAAATTTATGGCTCCCGATGGCAAGCAGCGCAATGCCGATGCACTGGACGCAGAATGTGTGCAGACCTTGGCACAACACTACCCCAACAACCGTGCGAACGCTTTCCTCAACTGGTTTGTGTATAGCGACAACACCATCGACGGACAAAGCAAAAAGAAAGCATATACCTTAATTGAAAGCGGCATTCTTGACGACATGAAACCTGGCACCGTTGAATGTCTGCAACAGATACATGCCTATATCTTCGGAGGCCTTTACGACTTTGCGGGAAAAATACGCACCAAGACCATCTCGAAAGGCGGCACCGTTTTTTGCCGTGCTGAATACCTGATGCAAAACTTGGCGACCATCGAGCAGATGCAGCAAACGACTTTCGAAGAGATTGTGGACAAATACGTGGAGATGAACGTGGCGCATCCTTTTATGGAAGGCAACGGACGTTCCACGCGTATCTGGCTCGACCTTATATTCAAGCAGTCGCTGAAGAAATGTGTGGACTGGAGCAAGATTGACAAGAAAGACTATCTGGATGCCATGCACCGCAGCATGACGGATGCCTCACGTATCAAAGCCCTCTTGCAGCAGGCCTTGACCGACCGCATCGATGATCGTGAAATCTTCATGAAGGGCATTGACTATTCATACTATTACGAGCAGGAGGACTAAGTTGTGGAATACCAGCGTTTAGGCGACTATATCAGAGAGGTGAACGTCCGCAACAGCGAGTTGAAGGTAAAGAAACCGATGGGCATTAACATTGATAAGTATTTTATGCCGTCGGTGGCAAATGTTATCGGCACGGACTTGTCTTTGTATAAACTTGTTTTTAAAAACCAATTTGCTTGCAACCTAATGCATGTAGGAAGGGATGAAAGGATTCCAATGGCCATGCTGAATGGGAACGACCCTATTATTGTTTCGCCTGCATATTATGTTTTTGAGATTACCAAGACGAAAGAATTGTTGCCAGAGTACTTAATGATGTGGTTCCGACGTCCTGAATTTGATAGAAATGCATGGTTTTATACGGATTCAGATGTCCGTGGTGGAATGGATAAAGATGCACTATTAGACATGCGCCTTCCCATCCCCTCCATCGCTCGCCAGCGCGAAATCGTGGAAGAATACGAAACGCTGAGCAGCCGCATCCGCCTCAACGAGCAGATGATCGCCCGTTTGGAAGAGACCGCGCAGGCCTTGTACCGCAAGATGTTCGTGGATGGGATTGACAAGGAGAATCTGCCGGAGGGGTGGAGAAGGGGAAGGTTGGGAGAAGTTTGCGAAATAAATACTGACAACATTTCATCAAAAGATAAATATAAGGAAATAGACTATTTAGATAGTAGCAGTGTTACGGAGAATAGATTTGACGCGTACCAACACCTAATCGTAGGAAAAGATGAAATACCAAGCAGGGCGAAAAGAAAAGTAAAATGCAACGACATTTTATATTCGACGGTACGTCCCAACCTAAAACACTATGGAATAATAAAAGGTGATGTTGGTAGTGTCGTTGTATCAACTGCTTTTGCTGTAATTCGTTCAAATACACCTGAAATCTCTAATGAGTTATTGTATTTGATTCTTACTGATGATGCTATTACAGAAATTCTTCAAGGCATTGCTGAAATGAGTAAGGCGACTTATCCTTCTATTACGCCGGAAAACATTATGGAATTGAAAGTTACCTTGCCCATACAAATGGATTCTAAATTAAACTGGTCTTTGAAGCAGATATTTGATAACATCGCGATTATACATAAAGAGAACAAGAAATTAACTGAATTACAGTCTTTGCTATTGGCGAGGATGGGGAAATAAGTACAATGAAGATATGGCTACAGTATTAAGAAAGTGTTTTCCTTCTAATGTAATAGAAATGATTAGTAACATTCTTGGTGACACGGACAATGGTCTGACAGGAAGTGAAATACATCGTTTGCTATTACAGGCTAATATTGAAGATACAACCCAAGAAGGTGTTATGCTTGCAAAGAGGAAAAATCTGTTCAATTCTCTGGCAAAGAATCAAAATGAGATTAAATGCTCGAATCATATTTTGAATTTTATTGGGTATGCGCTTGCGCCATCACGATATGTAGATAGACCTGAAGAATTCGAAAGATTAAGGACTGCCATTAATCAACAATTGGCATTTGTAGGCTATGAGTTACAACCGAATGGTAAATATAGAGAAATAGAAAAAGCGAATACTATTTTGGATGTCCAAATAAAGGCAGACAACCTTAAACAGGAATTGGAAAAAAGGAAAGCCCATCCAGAAGTGTTCAAATATTGCAAAGTGGAGTTGTTGCAAAACAACTATTTTCATTCAGTATTGGAAGCAAACAAGGGATTATTTCAACGAATTAGAGATTTTTCTGGGATTCAGACTGATGGAAACGCTTTAATCGAACAGGTATTTAGCACAAATCCTATTCTGATCATTAACAATTATAAAACTTCTTCGGAAATAAATGAGCATAATGGTTTTTGTAATTTATTAAAAGGATTATGTGCAATGTTCAGAAATCCAACGGCTCATGAGCCTAAGATTGATTGGGACTTGTCAGAACAAGATGCTTTAGAAATACTTGGTATTATCTCGTATTGTCATAGAAGATTAGATAAAGCACAAAAAAAATAGAAATCAATAAACTTACAGTCTTTGCTTTGGGCGAGAAAGAGAAAAATATAAGAATTGTATAATAAAATTTAAATGATATGAAATTAATTAGTGTAACTATTGACAAGTTCAAATGTATTGAAAGTGCTCAAACATTTGATGTTAATGATGGTATAACCATCTTGGTAGGAATGAATGAATCTGGTAAGACTTCAGTTTTAGAATCTGTAGCAAAAACTAGGTATTTCCAAGAAGACGAAAATTTCAAGTTTAATCTTGTTTACGACTATCCTAGAAAATGGAAAAAGAATGTGGACAAAAGTGGTGAAAACCCCGTTGCTGTTGTTTGTACTTATGAATTGGAGGATGAAGATGTCGCAAGAATTGAAAACGATTTAGGAAAAAATGTGGTTACAAGCAGGAGAATAACAAGAACAGTCCGTTATGACAATTCAGTTACAATTTCAATGATAGAAATTGACAAAAAGCGTGTTATCGAGAATTCTCTTAAAAAAGCTAATGCGTTTAGTGATAGCCTTTGCGAGAAACTAGAAAAGGTCAACTCTAGTCAAGAATTGTCTAATGTGATTTCTGATTATTCGGATGAGACAAAAATAGAGGGAATAAAAACACTTCAAAAATTTTTCAAATCACCAAACGATAAATGGGGAAGTCAATTTGAATGGTATGTATATAACAAATTCATTTCTCCATTTTTTCCAAAGTTTTTGTATTACGATGAGTATTATGCATTGCCTTCTAGAATAAGCTTGGAAAAAATAAACAATAATACTTCTGGCATTTCTGAAGAAGAAAAGACTGCCAAGGCATTGATTGAATTGGCGGACATCGACGTTCAAGAATTGGTTCATTCAACTAATTTTGAATCATTTAAAGCAGAACTTGAGGCTACTCAAGAAAATATTTCTGATGTTCTGTTTAAGTATTGGAAAACAAATAAGAATTTAAGAATAGCATTTGACATAGATAAAGTAGAAGAAACTAATAGGAATGGGACTCAGATTGTAGAGCATGTATTAGATATTAGAGTTAGAAACAAGGGCGTATCATTGCCATTAAAAAACAGAAGCAAAGGTTTTAATTGGTTCTTTTCATTTTTGGTTTGGTTCAAAAAAATCCAAGAAGATAAGAATTCCAAATACATTCTACTTTTGGATGAACCAGGATTGAATTTGCACGCATCTGCACAAAAAGACCTATTAGAATTTATAGAGGACTTGAGCAAAGATTATCAGATTATTTATACTACGCATTCGCCTTTCATGATTCCGTCTGACCATCTTGATAGAGTTCGTACAGTTTTGGAAACCGATAAAGGTTCTATTATTTCGAATAGTATTCAAGAGAAAGATCCGAATACATTGTTTCCCTTGCAAGCCGCATTGGGATATGATATCGCTCAGAATCTTTTCATCTCTCCCAAAAACCTACTAGTAGAAGGCGTTTCTGATTTAATGTATTTACAAGTGATGTCCAACGTTTTATTGTCTTTGGGTAGAGAAGGATTAAAAGAGGATATAACAATTGTCCCTGTTGGAGGGTTGGACAAGGTGGCTACTTTTATTTCATTGCTTAGGGGGCAAGAATTGCAAATTGCTTGCCTGTTGGATACATTTACAGATGCAAAAGGGAAGGCAAAAGTTGAGGATTTGATTGTCGGTAAGATTATTCAAAAGAACAAAATTAAGTTCTTTGATGAGTTTGTTGATGATTATAAGCAAGCCGACATTGAAGATATGTTTACCAAAAATGATTATCTTAAAATCTACAATGCTGCAAATAAGAAGGATGTTAAGGTATCTGATTTGAAAGGGTCAATTAAACCTATTATTATTCAATTGAATGATTTCCTAGGGGTCAGTCGCTTTAATCATTATACACCCGCAAATACATTAGTACAGATGGGCGTATCTTCTGATTATTTTGATCCTCAAACATTGGACAATTTTGAAAATGTATTTAAAACCATAAATAAATTGTTTCAATAATTTTGGTATCTAGAAATCAAACAACTAAAAAGAACAATAGCCCATGCCCTACTTCATCGAAAGCCAAATATAACAGACAAACAAATACCAATGCAAATACAATGACCACTGATATCCAATTCATACTATACCAGCTGCCCGAGGAGGAGGGCAAGGTGCAGGTCGTCATCAAGGATGAGACGATTTGGGCTACGCAGAAGGCTATGGCTCAACTGTTTGGCGTGGGCGTGCCTGCCATTAGCAAGCATCTGAAGAATATTTTCGAGGAGAATGAATTAGATGCCGATGTGGTTGTTTCCAAAATGGAAATAACCACCCAACATGGAGCTATTGAGGGGAAATTGCAACGAAATGAAACTTCGTTCTATTCCCTCGACGCAATCATCGCCGTCGGCTATCGCGTCTCGTCTGCAAGGGCGACCAAGTTCCGTATTTGGGCGACCAAAGTCCTCAACGAGTTTATCAGAAAGGGCTTTGTATTGGACGACAATCGTCTGAAACAAGGCGAAAGGGTGTTCGGGAAAGATTATTTCCGAGAATTATTGGAGCGGGTTCGTTCCATTCGCGCAAGCGAACGACGCATTTGGCAGCAAATTACCGACATCTATGCAGAATGTAGTATTGACTACGACAAAAATTCGCCTACAACACGAGATTTTTATGCAATGATACAGAACCGCTTCCATTATGCCATTACTGGACAAACGGCTGCCGAAATCATTTATGCCAACGCCGACCATGAAAAGGCCAACATGGGCCTGACGACATGGAAAAACGCACCAGACGGAAGAATTTTGAAATCCGATGTTACGATAGCAAAAAACTATCTGTCGGAACAAGAAGTGCGAAAACTGGAGCGCGCTGTGTCAGGTTTTTTTGATTATATCGAGGACTTGATTGAGGGAGAAAACGCTTTTGATATGTCGCAATTTTCAGATAGCGTCAACGCCTTTCTTAATTTTCGGAATTATAAGATTCTGGTGGGAAAAGGAACGATCTCAAAAGCGGAGGCTGATGCGAAGGCGGAAGGCGAATACGAGATTTTCAATAGGACACAACCTATCATTTCAGACTTCGACAAGGAAATCAAACGATTGAAAGGAGAGTAACCCATGCCATACTTCAACGAAAGCCAACTAGAACAGTCCATTATCGCCCTGCTGCAAGAGCAAGGCTATGCGCATGTGAAAGGTGAGGACATCGTGCGCAACCTCGACGAGGTGGTGCTGCGCGACGACTTGGCGGAATACCTGCACAACCGCTACAAGAACGACGGCATCACCGACCAAGAGGTGGAGACCGCAATCCGCGTCATCATGCAGCAAACCGGTGGCTCGCTCTATGACGAAAACAAACATACCATCCACCTGCTCATGGACGGCTTTTCGCTGAAACGGGAAGACCCTTCCAAACAGAACCTCTATATCTATCCTATCGCCTTCGACGAACCGAATCAGAAACATAACCTCTTTAAAGTCGTCAATCAGTTCGACATCGTCGGCAATCAACACCGCATCCCCGATGCCATTGTTTTCGTTAATGGACTGCCCGTGGTGGTATTTGAGTTTAAGAATGCGCTCAAACAGAACACGACCATCGAAGATGCATACAAGCAACTCACCATCCGCTATCGCCGCGATATTCCAGCTTTGTTCAAATACACGTCATTCATCGTCATCTCCGACGGGGTGAACAACAAGTTCGGCACGCTTTACACGCCTTACGAGTTCTTCTATGCCTGGCGCAAGGTCAACGCCAAGGACAAGGCCGACAGCGGCATCTCGTCGCTCAAGACGATGATCGCCGGCCTGTTCCGCAAGGACCGCCTCATCGACGTCATCCACAACTTCGTCTATTTCCCCGACACCTCGAAGGACGAGCGTAAGTTCATCTGCCGTTATCCACAATATTTTGCTGCCCGATCGCTCTATCAGAATATCCTCAACCATAGCAAACTCAACCCAGGTGGCGACGGCAAGGGCGGCACCTATTTCGGCGCCACAGGATGCGGCAAGTCGCTCACCATGCTCTTCCTTTCGCGCCTGCTGATGAAGAGCAAGGCCTTGTGCAGCCCCACCATCATCCTCATCACCGACCGCACTGACCTCGACGACCAACTCTCTCGTCTGTTGCTCAACGCCAAACAGTTTGTCGGCGATAGCGTGATTGAGCAAGTGGAAAGCCGCGAGGACTTGAAAGACAAGTTGCAAGGCAGGACCAGCGGTGGCGTGTTTCTCACCACCATACAGAAGTTCTCCAAGGACATCAACCTGCTTTCCAACCGTGCCAACATCATCTGCATCAGCGACGAAGCGCACCGCTCGCAGACGGGCATCGAGGAAAAAGTGGAGATTACCGACAAGGGCGTGAGGCGTTCCTACGGCTTCGCCAAATACCTGCGCGACTCGCTGCCCAATGCCACCTACGTCGGCTTTACCGGCACGCCTATCGACCCGACGTTGGAGGTCTTTGGCGGCATCGTCGATGAATACTCCATGATTGAGGCCGTCAACGATGGCATCACCAAGACTATCATGTACGAAGGTCGCGCTTCACATGTGTTTGCCGACAGCGAACTCATCAAGCAGATTGAAGCCTACTACGACCAATGTGCCGAAGAAGGTGCCACCGATTACCAAATCGAGGAGAGCAAGCGAGCCATGACGCAGATGAGCATCCTGCTCAGCAGCTCTGACCTCATCCATCGGCTGGCTGACGACTTCATCCGTCACTATGAACGCCGTGTGGAGGAGGGCAGCACCGTCAAAGGCAAGGCCATGATTGTTTGTGCCACAAGGGAAATCGGCTATGCCATCTACAAGGAAATCATCGCCATGCGTCCCGAATGGGCCGAGGTGAGAGTGTGCGGCGAGGGCGAGGAACTCAACAAAGAGGAAGCCGAAAAAATCAAGCCCATGGAGAAGATCAAGATGGTCTTCATCCGACAGAAAGACGACGATCCTGAACTATACAATCTATTGGGCACTGATGAGGACAGAAAAAAGCTCGACCTGCAGTTCAAGGAGGAAAAGTCGAACTTCAAGATTGCCATCGTGGTCGATATGTGGATCACGGGTTTCGACGTGCCTTGTTTGGATACCATGTATTGCTACAAGCCTTTGCAGATGCACACGCTGATTCAGACCGTCAGCCGCGTGAACCGCAACTATCCCGGCAAAGACAAAGGACTCATCGTGGATTATTTAGGCATCAAGAAGAAGTTCAACCAGGCGATGAAGAAATACGCCAATGGTGGACAAAACGAAACTCCCGTGGAGACCATCGATAATGCCGTCAAGTTGTTCAAGGACGAACTTGATTTGTTGAGGCGTATGTTCCACGGCTTCGACTATTCCAAGTTCTTCACAGGAACGCCATTGGAGCAGCTGGATGCCCTGCAAATGGCCGCCGAGCGCATTCAACAGACGGAAGAGTTGGAGAAACGCTTTATGAAGCACGTCAACATCATGAAGTCGGCCTACAACATGTGCAACAACGACGAGCGCATCACTAAAAATGAAATCAACGATGTCCATTTCTTCACGGGCGTTCGGTCGGTCATCTACAAGACCACGACGGGAGAATCGCCTGATGCAACACAAATGAATAGACATGTGTTGAAGCTGGTCAATGAGGCGCTCATCTCCGAGGAGGTCGTGGCCATCAATACCATGCGTCTCAACGACACGGAGCAAATCGACTTGCTGGCGACCCAATATATGGAAAAGCTGAAACGATTGCCTTATCAGAACACGAAAGTCAAACTGATGGAGCAACTGTTGAAACGTGTCATCGATAGCGTGAAGAGGGTGAACAAAGTCAAGGCTGTTAGTTTCACCGACCGTTTGAAAGGCATCATCGACAAATACAACGACCGTTCCGACGACATTGTTTTGGCCGACGAAATCGTCACAGAAGTGGCCAAGCAGTTGGCTGACCTGTTTGATGAAATCAAGAAAGAGAACAAATTGCCCGATGGCATTCCCGACATCGAGGTGAAAGCCTTCTACGACATCTTGAAATCTGTCGCAGAGCAGTATGGCTTCCTCGATGAATACACCGAGGAACAATACATTGCCCTAGCCAAAGACGTGAAAGAAGTGGTGGACGACAAAACCCAATACATCGACTGGGACAAGAAAGCCGACATCAAGGCGCAATTGAAAGTGCAGATTATTCTCACCCTTGCCAAACACAAATACCCGCCTGCGACCCGCGACGAAGTCTTTAGGGCCATCTTTGAGCAAGCGGAGAACTTCAAGAAAAACAAAACCTCCGACCTTGATGATGAGACGCTGTCGGTACCTATGGTTCCGTATTCCAGTTACGAAGAAGGGACGGGGTATAGCATGGCGGCTGAAACTTTGGATATTTGATTTTCCAAACGATAACAAAAAAGCCCCTCAATTTCTTGAGAGGCTTTTTTGCGTTTAACCGAGATAACTCTTCAGGATCTTGCTGCGGCTGGTGTGTTTCAACCGGCGTATGGCCTTTTCCTTGATCTGACGCACGCGCTCGCGCGTCAGATCGAATTTCTCACCGATCTCCTCGAGGGTCATCGGGTGGCTGCCGTTCAGCCCGAAATACAGGCGGACGACATCCTGCTCCCTTTGCGTCAGGGTGGAGATGGCTCGGTCAATTTCTTTGCGCAACGACTCATACAGAAGCTCGGTCTCAGGCGTCGGGGCCTCCTCGCTCTTCAGCACGTCGTACATGGTGTTGTCTTCATCCTGCACGAGCGGTGCGTCCATCGAGATGTGACGTCCGGCGTTCTTCATCGACTCTTTCACCTCGGCTTCCGTGATTTCCAGCACCTCGGCAATCTCCTCTGCATTGGGTTCACGCTCAAACTCTTGCTCTAACTTAGCATAAGTTTTGTTGATTTTGTTGATGGAACCGATCTTGTTCAAGGGGAGACGGACAATACGCGATTGCTCGGCCAAAGCCTGTAGGATGGATTGACGAATCCACCACACGGCGTAGGAGATGAACTTGAAACCTCTGGTTTCGTCGAAACGTTGTGCGGCTTTGATCAGTCCCAAGTTGCCTTCGTTGATTAAGTCGGGAAGACTGAGGCCTTGGTTCTGATACTGTTTTGCTACGGAGACTACAAAACGCAAGTTGGCCTTGGTGAGTTTTTCCAATGCGATCTTGTCGCCTTGCTTGATACGCTGTGCCAATTCAACCTCTTCTTCAGCCGAAATCAGCTCAACCTTACCAATCTCTTGCAGGTACTTGTCGAGAGACGCGGTCTCACGGTTCGTCACCTGCTTCGTAATCTTTAACTGCCTCATTTAAGTTTATTTAGTTCTTTGAATAAGTTTGCTTTGTCGTTCGAACGGATTTGCAATCCGCGCGCGTTGAAGTGGGGATTGCAAATCCCCTTTTCGTTGCTGACGGATTACAAATCCGTCAGAACTGTTTCCACATCGAGGCTGGCGGATTACAGATCCGCCAGAACCTCTTGTGGGTTTTACTTTCTGTGGGGACCGCCGTTGCCGCCATTGCCATGGCCACCACCGTTGCGGTTACCTCCGCCATGGTTGCCATTACCATGACCACCATTGCCGTGGTTGCCACCACCAGGACGCGGACCACCGGGACGCGGGCCGTTGCCACCCTTCTTCTCCTCATAGCCTTCTGGCTTGGGGAGGAGGGCACGGTGCGACAGACGCAGCTTGCCAGTCTTCTCATCGATTTCAACCAGCTTCACATCGATCTCGTCGCCTTCCTTCAGGCCAGTCTCTTCCATGGTCTCGTAACGCTTCCAGTCGATTTCGGAGATGTGGAGCAAACCGTCCTTGTTGGGGATGATTTCCACGAAGGCACCAAAGGCCATGATGGAAACGATCTTGCCGTGGTAGACTTCGCCAACCTCGGGCACTTGCACGATGGCCTTGATTTTGGCTTTGCAGGCTTCGATGTCTTCCTTGTTCTGTGAGGCAATCTCCACGATACCCTTCTGTTCGTCTTCGGTGATGACGATGACAGTGTTGGTCTGCTTCTGCATCTCTTGGATGACCTTGCCACCAGGGCCGATGACGGCACCAATCATATCCTTCGGGATATACATGGTCTCGATGCGAGGCACGAACTCCTTGTAATCGGAACGAGGCTCGGTGATGGTCTTTGCCATTTCGTC
>JAEEGJ010008270.1_pt1 | contig 28840 bp, 21 predicted proteins | sample 8958761 | NCBI WGS metagenome assembly JAEEGJ01 (sample SAMN16246546, study PRJNA631951) | gut metagenome | biome: gut microbiome; feature: rumen; material: RS-attached | host: Bos | place: Iran: Karaj | collected 2018-10
ATCCAACGACCGGGAACTCGCTGAAACGGTTTCATCGGTCCGGCTCGACTTCGAACTCGCGGGCTACCTCGCCGCGAAAGCGCTCTGCGCTTTCGCGGCGAATGAAGGGCTGCGCTACGCGCAGAATGAAGGGCCGCGCCCTGCGCGGAATAAAGGGTCGCGCGAGCGCGAAACAAAGGGCGCCGCTAACGCGGCAAATGAAATATCCCCTCATTGCGGCAACGCCGCCCCTTCATTGGTATTTCCGCCGCTCATCGTAGAGCGGCGGAAATCCACCCGCGGCTACGGACGGCGCGAGCCGCGCATCCTGGAAGCGATGGAGATGATCCGGAGGGAAGCGTGCGACGGCCTCACCGTCGCGGCGCTCGCGGCGCGTTTTCCCGGATCCCGCCGCCTCTTCGACATGCGCTTCCGCGAGGCCGCAGGACATTCCGCCCTCGATGAAATCCTCAACGTCCGGCTGGCGCGCGCCATGGAACTGCTTGTGCACACGGACATTCCAATCGCCTCCGTCGCGCACTTCAGCGGCTTCAACACCGAACTGGAATTCTGGTAACTTTTCAGTAGGCGGACAGGGATGCCTCCTCTGCGTTTCCGCGACGCCAGACGGAAGCCGCGCACATAAAGATTTATTTCCTAAAAGTAAGTCTATGTCGCAGCATCTTGTGGTAAATTTGTTTGCGACACGCGGCACTGGGTCTTTCATGGGCCTATCCGCGACCGACATCACCTACAAGGAGGAAACACGATGAACGTTGTAAATAATATGACGAAAACGGTGGCCCTCGCCGTTGCCGTTGTCGCGGCGGCACACGCCAAGGCCGACATTCCGCGCCTCGACTCGTCGCAGTTCGACTACAAGTACGACATGATCGTTCTGCCCTCCTCGCAGAACCTCGACAACGACGGAGCGGTTGACTTCACGCTCAGCGACTCGTCGAAGTTCTCGCTCGGCACGGGCGTCAATTACGGCTCCCTGGTGATAGACACAACCGCAGGCGGCAAGTTCCTCATGAGCGGCGCCGACGCAGGCACGGCCGGCGGCGTATGGCGCAACTCCGGCATTTCGGCCGCGACCGGCTACACGGTCGAGGCTCGGCTCAAGATCACTGACACGACTGGTGCGCAAGCCGGCATCATCGTCCTCAACGCATCCGTGGACGACACTGTCAACGCCTGGCTCAAGTTCTGGGCGGGAAGCATCTGGTGGGGCGAGACCCAAATCCACAACGTCGATGCAACGGCCTACCACACCTACCGCATCGTGAGGGAGGCCGGAAGCAATGTCCATTCCGTCTACGTGGACGGCGAACTGGTGGCTTCCGGCCTAGGGGACGGATTCACCTATTCCACCCCGTTGAAACGTCTGCTCGTCGGTTCTCCGGGCGGGACATACAAGGGCAAGGCGCAGGTGGCCTTCATCCGCTTCCACAAGGGCGGCTATGCGCCGCCAGTGCCTAATGACAAACTGAAGAGACGTTGGTCCGGCCACTTCCCGATCCTATACGACATGGATGCAGGCGATGCGCGCTTCGTCGGTGCGACTGCGGGAGGAACAGACTGGACTGGAAGCGCCGACAGCTCCGCGACAATCACGCAGAATGGCATCCTCTCCGTCTCTCTCCCACAGGGGAAGATGGCTTACTGGAGGGCGAACGATTCTATTTGGAGCGCGCGAATTGGCTCGGATACGGCGTATACCCTGGAATTCAAAATCCAGATCAGAGACAAGTGGAACCTCTCCTCAGTGGGCGACCGCGTCATCCAGTTCATCTGTGGCAATCCGCGCGCCGCTGCGGTCTTCTACATCGGCCCAAACAACGTCACATGGGAGCCGAACGGCGCAGCCACCTACACGACAATCGCCACCGGAGACAACACAGATGCGATGCACACGTTCCGCCTCACCTACGACGGCGCAACACGCCACGGGTACACGTTGTGGCGCGATGGCGAGGTGATAGGCGAGTATCTCGTGGACAGCACCTCATATAATCAATACGCTTCCGCTGGATTCCCCAATCTTCTGCGCTGGGGCGTCACAAGCACATCGAGTGTCGGCGGATCGTTCGACGTCGATTACATCCGATGGACGACCGACGGCGAGTGGGACTACAAGGGACCGCCGGAAGCGTTCTACATGGTGGTCCGGTAGTGTTTTTCCCAATGTACAGTGGCGCGAACTGAAACCAATGCGGCAACATCGGAACTTCCAGCGGGATGCCCGGAGTTCGAAATCGAACCGCCACGACGTAAGGGCGGCGCTATTGTCCGCGCCGTTGACTTCGGCCTGAACGAGGCCTCCGAGCGCAATCAAGACGCAATCAACGCGGCGCTTACAGAGGCCAGGCGCATTGGCGCCGCGCGCGTCGAACTCGCGCCGGGCACATACCGCTGCTTCGACGGCGACGGCATCCGTATCGAGGGCTTCAAGGACTTCACCTTCGACGGCAGAGGCACGACGCTCGTCTTCCGCCGCGACCACGCACCGCTCGATCACCAGGCGGCGCAACTCGACGGTGCCGCGAACGTCAAAATCGGACATTGCCTCCGCACCGTCGTCCAGAACTTCAACATGGACTGGGACTGGGACTCCGATCCCCTCGCCTTTTGGTGCAAATGCGTCGGCAAGCACCTCGACGAGTTGGACAACGCCTCCTACGCCGACTTCGAACTGGACCTCCCCCACCCCAAGTATCCCCAGCCAGTTCCCGTCCAACTCCTGACGCCCATGGCGGCCGACCGCTCCGGCGCGCGCATGGACGGCCGTTGCGGTCCGCGCGCCTACTTCGGCATGAGCCTCGGCCACATCGGCACCAAAAGCACCTGGATCTCGCCCACGCGCCTCCGCATCTGGCCCTTCGTGAAGCCGGACTACGGACACTTCTCCCAGGAGGCGCTTTGGCGGTACACACCGAAGGCCAACCATTCGTTCACGGAGGTGATCGACGTCGGCGGCACCTTCACCGTCTCGCACTGCTACTACGGCCTGAACGGTTTCGTCCTCACGTCCAACCAGCACCTCACACTGCGGGACATCGACATCTGGTCTTGCCGGGGATTCGGCGTCGAAACGCGCGGCGCGCAGAAATACTGGCAGCTCGTCAACGTCAACATCCGCTCCAAGCCGGGCGAAAAACGTCCCGTCACCTCCACGGCCGACGCGCACCACGTGGCGCAGTCACTCGGCTTCGGCAAGATGATTTCATGCGAAGTGGCGATGAACCAGGACGACCACTTCAACTACCACGACCGCACCCAAATCGCCTGGACGCGCGGCCCGCGCACGGTCGAGGTCGTCAACAGCCGCGGCATCGCCTATACGCTCTTCAAGGTCGGCTCCAGAATCAGGCTGCGACAGGAGGACTTCGCGGACACCGGCTGGGTGGGCGAAATCGTCGGCATCGAAGGAGAGTCCGTCACCTTCGACCGCGACCTTCCCGAGCAGACGGGAATGCTCTTCGTCATGGTGGACGCCGAATTCGCGACGGAGAACTTCCTCTTCAAGGACTGCCGCTTCCATGACTCGCCATGGAGCCGCGGCCTTTACAACGGCAACAACGCGACCTTCGACGGCTGCGTCTTCGGCCCGATGGTCGGGCGTCCTCTCTTCCTGCTCTCCTGCTACACCTACAACGTCTGGTGCGAGGGCATCGGATGCACAAACATCGTCATTCGAAACTGCCGTTTCGAAAACTGCCTCGATGTCCGGTCCGAGCGCGGTGCCACGGCGCAAATCATGGCGGAAATCGCGATTCCGCCCTCCTACGACCCCGAACCGAATCTGCCGATTGCCAACGAGGCGTTCGCGAAGCGGGTTGTGGAGAACAAGGCCGCTAGACGCCGGGTGGAGCCCTCCGGTGACGCGCTACGCGGCATCCTCGTCGAAAAGTGCACTTTCATCAACCCGCGCGGGTATCTCCTGCGAGCCGTCAATGGCAGCAATGTGACCTTCCGTGAGAACACGGTCGAATGGTCCACCCCCATTTGCGAACGCCTCCCTTATGCGGGCGAAGTTAGCCAGGAGGACAGTCTTCCATGAAGAATACTACGCTTCTATCGATTGTTGCCGTCATGGCAATTGCGTTACCGTGCTCCGCCGCATACGTGCGCGGGGAACTTGTCTGGAAGAACGACTTCACGCCCGGGGAGGCAGCACGATTCGGCACGGACGAATACCGTTTCGACGAAGTCGGTCGCGGCGCGTCATACGAAACGCGCGGCGGAGCGGACGGTGACGGCGCTTTGCATTTCCACTCGCCCAGCCAGAACTACGAGATCAAGATTTCCGTCAAACCGGATGTGAAGCTATCGGGCATGCTCCTCGTCGAAGCCGACGTGAAGGGCGTGGGAATTGGCGACGGCGTCCGTCCGTGGAACGGGGCAAAGGTCATGATGCCGTTCACTCCCCCCGGAAAGGCCGTGCAGTATCCGCAGACGCCGAACGAGACAGGCTCGTTCGACTGGAAGACCTGGTCAATGGTGCGCGACTTCGGTCAGCCCGCCGAAGGACCTTCGCTGGTGCTGGGACTTGAATTCGCCGCCGGCGATTTCTGGGTGGACGCCGTCCGCATCTACCGCGTAAAGGAAGTCGCGGACAACGAGGTTGTGCCGCCGTCCGGCAACGAGGCGGCGGCGCGTCTTCCGCGCGGTGCGTTCGCGGGACGCCACAATCCTGCCGCTAGGCGCGGCACAATGGTCGGCTACAGGATGGAGGAGGAAGATGTCGCAACGCTCTCCTCATGGGGCGCGAATCTCATCAGGCTCCAGATCGGCGGTACGGAGATGATTCGGGCAACCTCGACGGAGGCCTGGTTCTCCGCGCTCTCCAACCGGCTCGACTGGTGCGAGTCCGTCATGGACCGCTGCGCCCGCCACGGCATCAAGGCCGTTCTCGACCTTCACGTCGGCCCCGGATGCACCGTCTCCAAGAACGCGGCCAACCTGATTCCAAAGGACTATCTCGGGCGCGGCTATGACCCCTCCGACCTCGTCCGCGCCTGGCGCATCATCGCGACGCGCTTCCGCAACCACCCGGCCACATACGGCTATGACATCCTCAACGAGCCCTCTGTGGATCCCGAAACATGGCGACGCATCTGCCGCGATGTAATCGCCGCCGTACGCCCAATCGATCCGAAGACGCCGTTCATCGTCCAGATTCCCGGCGTCACGGACAAGGCCCGCTACAAACTCGAAGAGCCGAACGTCATCTACTCGCCGCACTTCTACTCCCCGCAGGAGCTCACGCACTGCGGCGTTGGCGTGGCGAACGCCATCCGCTGGAGCTACCCCGGCTACATCAACGGCGTGTGGTGGGACAAGGAGCAGATCCGCGTGGCACTCAAACCATGGATAGAGTTTCAGCAGACGCACCCCGACGCGCCCATCCTCGTAGGAGAGTTCAGCTGCATCCTGTGGTCGAAGGGCGCGGACAAATGGATTCGCGACTGCATTGAGCTTTTCGAGGAGTACGGCTGGAGCTGGTGCTACCACGCCTACCGCGAATGGCCCGCCTGGGACGTGGAATACACGAACGACGAGGGCTGGAACCTCGGCAAGTGGGTCAAGGCCGAGGGCGACACCGCCCGCAAGCGCGAACTTCTCAAGGGCCTCTCCCACAACACCCGTACCGCAGCCGAATAAACCGGTGTATACAGTATCGCCGGGCTTGACATGACTATGTGCATCTGCTAGACTATTTGCGCACATAGTCAAGGAGTCACACATAATGAACATCACACTTTCAGCCCCCCCCGAAACCATCCGTACCGTCCGCGAATGGGCAAAGAAGGAAAACACCTCGCTCAACCAGTATATCCGGGACTGCCTGGAGGAGAAGGCCAAGGAGGTCGAGGAAAAGCGCAAACGGGAATCAGAGGAATTTCACCGTTTTCTCGTAGATATGCCTCGCGTGAAGATGCCCAAAGGCTGGAAGTTCAGCCGCGAGGAGGCCGAATTCCGGGATATGAAGTGTCTCCGGGAGGAATAAGAGATGTCGAAGGTTTTCATCGATTCAAACATCCTGGTTTACACCGCACTGGAACAGGATCGGACGAAAACCGTACGTGCTTGCCAGATTCTCGCGGACCTGCAAGGGAAGGACAACGGTTTTGTTTCACTGCAAGTACTGCGAGAATTGGCAAACGTCCTTTTCAAAAAGGGGCACTTTTCCTCAGATGAAGTGCGGATTATCCTCGATGGAATGGCTGTCTTCCCATGCGTCGACGATTCGCGAACCGTCCTGGACGATGCCATAGAGCTAAAGTCAAAATACGACCTCCAGTTCTATGATGCTCTGATTATTGCCACGGCAAAGGGCGCCGGTTGCGACATGGTTTACTCCGAAGACATGGGCGATGGCGTCGTCTACGATGGCATCACCGTCAAAGACCCCTTCAAGGAAGACACCCCCGCGTCCAAGAGAAGGAAAACAAAATGACCTCAACCTGCGGGAAGACAAACGGATCATTCCTCGCCTCAGGCCGTATTGCCGTAGGCGCGAACTACTGGGCGAGCCATGCCGCCACGCGCATGTGGCGCGAGTGGGACGCGAAGGCCGTCGAGGAGGACTTGCGCACCCTCGCGGACGTCGGCATCCGGCTTCTGCGCGTCTTCCCGAACTGGGCCGACTTCCAACCCATTCACGCCTGCTTCCTCTCCGGCGACAACTGCCGCAAGGTTTTCGAGACCCGCATGTTCGACTCGGAGGAACCGCTTCCCGACACGCCATGCGGACAAGCCGGCGTCGACGAGCGCATGGTCGCGCGTTTCGAGGCCTTCTGCGACATGGCGGACGCCTTTGGCATGCGCCTGATCGTCCCGCTCCTCACCGGCCAGATGACTTTCCGCAACTTCATCCCGCCCGCGCTCGCCAACCGCGACCCGTTCTCCGACCCCTACGCGCTCTTATGGGAGGGGCGCTTCATCGAGTGCCTGGTCTCACGCCTCAAGGCGAAGAAGGCCATCGTCGCATGGGAAAGCGGCAACGAGTCGCGCATCCTCGGCGAGAGCCATGACGCGGCGGCTTCCGAATTTTGGCTCCGCTACATCCACCAGGCCATCCGCTGCGCCGACCCGTCACGCACGGTAATCGGAATCGACGGGCTCTCCGTCCCGGAGGAGTCGGTTTGGCCGTCCGCCATGAACGGACGCCTCTCCGACCTCGTGGCAACGCATCCATACGGCTTCTGGGGCGATGTCTACAACGACGATTTCCTCTCCGTCCGCTCACTTACATTCGCAACCGCACAAACGCTCGCCCTAGAGCAGATTGCCGGCAAGCCGGCTTTCGTCGAGGAGCATGGCGCCCGGCGTCAGGAGCAGACGAGCCAGAATGGCGTCGCCCGCTACGTGCGCGCCCTACTCTGGAACCTCTGGTCGGCGGACGCCAAGGCCATGCTCTGGTGGTGCGCCTTCGACCAGACGGGCCAGACCTTCGCGCCGTACAACTGGCGGCAGCCATGCGTGGAACTTGGGCTCTTCCACCGCGACCGCACACCCTACCCCGCCGTCAATGCCGTGCGCAAGTTCGCCGCAATGCAGGACGCGCTCCCCTTCCCCGCCCTGCCCAAGGCAAAGCCCGACGCAGTCGTCATCTCGGCCGACAACGATGTAATCCACTCGTCATACATCCTCGCGCGGCAGGCCGGCATCTTCCTAGCCTTCGCGAGTCCCGAGAAGCCACTGCCGGACGCCGACTGCTACTTCCTCCCCGACGCACAAGGACGCGCCTATCTCACGCTTGAGCGCTGGAATGAACTCAAGGCGCGCGTCCGCGACGGCGCAACACTCTACCTCTCCTGGAACGACACCTTCCTCGACTCACTGGAGGATGTCGCCGGAGTTGAGGTCGCCTTCCGCGAGAAACGCCCAGGAACGGACCTCTGCGACTTCGGCGACTTCAAGGTCGAAATCCCCTACCCCGTCAAGCGCAGCTTCAACGCGCTCACCGCAGAGACGCTCGCGACGAACCAGAACGGCGAAGGCGTTTTCTTCCGCAACCGCTACGGGAAGGGAACGGTCTTCCTCTGCATCCACAACTTCGAAAAGACTTTCTACGAAAGCGCCGGTCGCTACGAAAGCGAAGTCTGGAAAATCTGGGAGAAGGTACTCCCCGTCTGCCACCTCGTCGAAACGAGCGACAAGAACGTCTTCTCCTCGGAGCATGACTTCGGCGACGGACGCGTCGGCGTCATCGTTGTCAACAACTCAGGCACCGCCTACGAGGGACATCTGACCATCCGCGAAGGGTGGCGCATTTCCTCGACACTGACCGACGACGCGGAAGCGGCCAAATTGGCCGACACCGCCTTGACACTCGCTCCCTGCGCAGGTATCCTGCTCATGCTGGAGAAGCCATGATCGCCCAACTCCAACCCAACCGCGTTCGCCGCTCCTATCTCGGAGGCGCGCACATTGATGCCTTCTGCGACAGACACCAAACTCCTTTCAACCCTTCAACCCATCAACCTTTCAACTCTCCAGCCGCGGCTCAGCCGCGCCCGGAGGATTGGCTTGCCTCCACCGTGCAGGCACTCAACGGCATACAGGAAATCGAAGGCGAAGGTCTGGGACGACTTGAAGACGGCCGCCTTGTCCGTGACGTTGTAGGCGAACTGCCGATCCTCGTGAAGCTCCTCGACAGCGACGAACGGCTCGTTGTCCAGGCTCACCCGACCGTGCCGTGCGCGAAACGGCTCTTCAACTCGCCCGTCGGCAAGACCGAATGCTGGTACTTCCTGCCCGGAACGGCTCCAGACGCCTGCGTCTATCTTGGCTTCAAGCCCGGCATCACGCGGAAGGTGTGGGAAGGTGCAGTAAGGGAGCAAGCTCCCTTACTGCACCTTCTCCACCGCATTCCGGTATCGCCCGGCGACTTCGTCTTCGTCGATGGCGGTGTGCCGCACGCTATCGGCGGCGGGTGCTTCATGATCGAGTTGCAGGAACCGAGCGACCTCATGGTCGTCGCGGAGCGCTTCACGCCGTCCGGCCGCCGCATCCCCGACGCCAAGATGCACGGCGGCATTGGCTGGGACAGGATGTTCGACGTGTACGAATACGACGGCCGCACATTTGAGGAGACCTGCGCAAAGTATGTGCGGCGCAAATGCGCCGACACTCAACTCTGCGGCCCGGAATTCACCGACAAGTTTCAGATGTGGCGGATGACTGGCGGAGGCTCGCTGGATCTCGGTGGCGCCTCTGCCGTCGCCGTCGTCACGGACGGCGGCGGTTTGATCAACGCCCTCCCCGTGAAGCGCGGCAATCGGCTCGTCGTTTCCGGCGAAGCGGTCCTCCGCGCCGAAGGTGGTCTGGTCGCCGTAGTTTGCTTAAAATATTAAGCTAGCAGCATCATTGTGATGCGGCCGGAGCCGGAGGCGTTGGGGCTCCAGGGGTAGTACCACGGATTGGCGTCGTTGTAGCGTTCGCCGACGTAGAGTTCGTCCGTTAGCGCGTACTTGAGGCAGACATCCAGCGCCTGGGCGGCCAGATCGTCGCGCCCCGCGCGACGCCACGCCCGGAACCATCGCAGTTCGCACCACGTGGTGTACCAGATGTGGTCGCGTCGGTCCATGTCGTGCGACAACTGGTTTTCGTAGAGTCCGTTTTCGTTGGCGTAGCCACGGCGAATCATCCAGGTGCGCAGGCGAAGCATCTCGTCGGGCGTCAGAAGGTCGTTGTCCGCGAAGCGCCCGGGGTGGGAGTAGAACATGAACTCCTCAAGGAAGGGGTCGTCGTTACCGTCGGCGTCCAGCGGCACTTCGAATTCGTCCTTCCCCGCGTACTTCGCCCGCCAGATGTCAAGAACCCTGGTGATGGCCGAGCGGTAGTCGGCTTCGGCGTCAGCAATCTCTTTCCCGCACGAATCGCCGAACTTCGCGGTCGCCTTCGCCAGTTCTGCGAAGGCCTCAAGCCCTGGCAGATCTGTCGAACCCCAGGCGCGCAGCACGGCCGGGTGGTCGGTCGACTTCATCGCGGGAAAAAGACCGTCCTCGGCACGCTTGGACTGGATCCACGCGAAGGCCTTGAAGGCGGCGTCGCGCCAGCGCCGCCAGCAGTCAGCGTCGTCCGTGACGACGCAGTGCCTTGCGAAGGTCTTCAGCACAGAGGCCGTGTCTCCGGCCCAGCAGTTCTTGAACGGGCCGACTTCCCCGTCGGGCTTCTGGCAATGCGACCAGTAGAAGTCGATGCATCGCGCCACATAGTCGCCGTAGCCGATGGCGTCGAGTCCTTCGAGAAAACACTCGGCGTCGCCCGGCCAGACATACCGCTGCAATCCGCCCTGCCGAGGCAGCACGAAGTCGCCATCCGTCGGCATTGAAAGGCATTGCAGCATCTGGACCGCGAGATTGTGGATAATTCGCGCAGAGCCGGCGTCCAGCTTTTCGGGAATGCGAAGCCGCGCCATCTCCCTCTTCCAGCCGTCAAGCATGTCGGCACGCGCGGCATCGTAGCCGAGATTGCCCCTCGCGCCGCGCCCAAGCTCCATTTCGACGGTTTTCTCCGCGCCCGGTGCAAGGTCCAGCAGGAAGCGGACGGCCCCTTTCGCCGCGTCCCATTCGAACGGCGTACCGTCAAACGCGGCGAATCTGTCGCCGAAGAAAACGGCGTCGCCCTCGCGCCGCCAGCCGTCTGGGGGAAGGTCGTCCCAGTCGGCAACGGATGGATTGAAGACACGGTACACGTCGGGCGCGCCGAAGAGGAGCTTCGTCTCAAGCCCCTCGCGCACGAGGAAGGCGAAGGGTTCCGTGATCGGGCTGTCGCCGACATTGCGCACGGTCAGTCGCGCGTAGGCGGAAGGCTTGCGCCCGAAGGGCGCGCAGGCGGCAAGCGTCACGTCGAGCGGGCCGACGCGCCACCGCTCGGCGTGATCGGGCTCGCCGCCATCCGGCTGGAGCAGTTCCGCCGCCTTGAAGTCGAAGGGTTCGTCATTCGGGCCGTGGACGAGCCACACGGCATGCGCATGAACGTCTTTTCGGTAGTTGAGCGACCAGTCGTCACGGTGTTCGACTTCGCCGAAGGCAATCTTACCCTCGCGCCAGAAGGTGAGGATGCGCTCCGCGAAGGGACCATGGAGATAGCGGCGCGTCGTCTTCGGCCTCTCCCACTTTGCCGTCATCGCGTATGGGTCTGGCGGGAGCGTGAAGGGGGCTTCGCGCGCGGCCGTTCCGCCGGGAATCGACGCCGGATCGAACGGCTCGTGCGAAAGGACGACATCCTCGATGCGACCGCGAAAATGACTCCAGCGGTTGTAGTCGACGTACCAGGCGTCGTCGACAGACCCTTTGATTACGCGCCGCCCGACGGCCAGATCGCCGTTCACCGGCAAGCCATGGTCCGGCACGGCAACGGTGTCGACGGGCCTGCCGTCAAGATGGAGGGTCATGGAGCGTCCAGGCTCGACCTCCAGCGCCACATGGTGCAGAAGACCGTCATCTAGCGCGTTGGGCGCGGAATAAACGCGTGCGCCGGCATAGAATCCGCAGATCCGCCGTTCGCGCCGGCCATTGAAGGTCAGGCGGAAGGAGTTGTCGCTGAAGAACTGGCCATACTCGGCCAACACGACGTACATCCGGTTTTCGTCCGCAGGGGACTGGACGCGAAAGGCGAGCGTCGCGCGCGTGAGGTCCGTTTGCAGATCAAATGTCTTTTCCATTGAGGATATTTTACTTCGAAAGTCGGTAGAGGGCGACGTTTCGAAACGAGGTCGCATCATCGGACGTCTTATGCTTCGGGCTGAGGTGGAGCATCATGGTGTCCACATTGTGCGGGACGCGCGCGATGATCGTGGCGCGGCGCCAGCCGTCCGCGAGCGGCGTGAAGACCGGGTAGCGCGCGGGGATGTCCCAATCGTATACCGCGCCGCGCTTCCACTGGAAGCCGCAGCGCGGGTCGGTCGGACCCTTGACGTCGAACTCGGCCACGTACCACTGCCCGGGCTTGACGTCCGAGACACTTCCAAGGAAGCAGCCGTCCTTGACACCCGTTGCGCCGAGTACGCCGTCGTCGCCTACTGTAAGCGTTCCCTTTGACTTCTCAGCCTGCCAAGTGCCAAAGGCCTTGCCCGCGAAGAGGTTTGTGAGCGCCCCATCCGCGCGCATCGCCGCAATCTTGTCGGCCGCCCATTTGCGAGGGTTGCGGGTGCGGCGCATGACATCGGCGAAACCGGGAAGTTCCTCCTCCCATGTCTTGACGCCGTTCCAGCGCGCGGCGTTGCCGTCCCAGTTAATGATCTGGCGCCGTTCGCCAAAGAGCCAGACGGCTTCGTCGGCGGAGGCGAGCCCCTGGTGGAGGTCGTCCTCAAAGCGCGCGAGGCGTGAGCCGTTCAGCGGCGGCTTGTACCAGTGGCCGTCTTTGTTGGAGTAGCAGTCGAGGTAGTGGCCTGAGCTGACCTGCACGTTCGAGCGGAACTTCTGGATATTCTCCGGCGCGACGAGCTGAACGAGGACTTGGCGCTGCCGCCAGTTGTCCATGATGTAGTTGTTCTTCTCGGCGCTGAAGAGGTAGCCGAACTCGTTGCCGTCCGCGAGGCGCATTTCAGGCGGCAGGGCGTCGAGCATGCCGTTCACGAACGACGGCCACGGATCCTGCCGCCACGCGACGTAGGCGGCGAGGTCGGTCTCGGGCGCGCCGGTCCAGCGCGTGGACCAGGAGAGGAGCCAGAAGAAGACGAGGTGGAGGTTGGGGTTCTCCGCCGCCATCGCGGAGACGATCTGCGCGCCGCGCTTGCGGGCGAGACGGGAGATGGTCGCGAAGTCGCCCTCCTCCGGGCAGGGCTCGAACTGATGCGTCTGCTGGTAGTCCTCGGGGTCGATGAACATGCCGTCGAGGTGGCCCTCCTTGGCAATCCAGGCGAGAATGCCCATGTTGTGGGCGGCATTTTCCCAGGCCACGTCGTCTGCCCACGCAAGGCGCTTCGGCTGCGACCAGTCAACCTGGAGGTAGCAGTGGCGGAGGCCCGGCTTGGCGGTCAGTTCGCGTAGCAGACCGACCTGGTGCGCGAACTCCTCCTTCGTCCACTTCGGATCGACGAAGGCGAAGTCGCGTGTCTGCGACTTGCGGGGCAGGTCCATGCGGTTGCCCTTGATTGAGATCGCGATGCCGTCGAGGCCCGTCTCGGCAAACTTGTCGGCGTTGGTGAAGATTGTCTCAAGCGACGCCTCGCCCACGTCCCATCCGTAGAGGACGATCTTCTTCTCGGGCATGGCGGAGAACGCGGCGCCGGCCGCAAGGGCCGCCGCCATGGTGGCGACGGCGTCAATGGTCTTGGTCAGGTTCATGGTCTTTCGTGATTGGAAATCGCGCCGTGGACGTCCCTACTGCGCGATTGCCGGGCAGACGAGGCGGAAGCCGACGTCGTCAGTGTATGCCGACCCGCCGGCGGCATTGCGCATACCGCTGCCGCAATCCACCTTGTCGGTCTTGTAACCGCCGCCCTTTATAACGCGATACGCGCCTCCGCCGTCCGCCTCCGGCCCGATGGGTTCGACGACGGCGCCGCCGTCGGAAACCTGGGCGCCGTAGCCCCAGCCGTCGAGGCAAGTTTCCGCGACATTCCCGTGCATGTCGTACAATCCGTACGCATTCGGCTTGAGGAGGCCGACTTCCTGAGGAGCGCCCAGGTTCCGACCCCACTCGTCGGACAACATGTAGTCCGGGCAACGTCCGCGGCCGTCCACGAAAACTCCCTGCGTGCCATTCCAGGAAATGCCGTCGTACCATAGCGTCGTCGAGCCGGCACGGCAGGCAAACTCCCACTGCGCCTCGGTCGGGAGGTCGAATTCGACGCCGCCCCCGATTCCGCGAATCAATTTGATGAAGCGGTTGGGGCTGTCTTGGACCTCGTGTCCGTCACGCGGCCAGTATTTGGCACTACCCCGAATGTTGGCGGTGGGAATGTATGCTCTTGGTTGCTTTTCCGTCTGATGATATGGATTGCCCTCCGCCAGATTCGACTGGGATGGCCAGACGACTGCGTATTGCTTGGCCGTCATCTCGTAAATCGCCATGTAGAAATCGTCGTTGAACGAGACTTGATGCGGCGGCATGGCGTTCTTCTTGGAAGTCAGGTAATAATTGTAGTTGCCGGCGACTCCCGGATCGTTCGTGGGGAAGCCCATCACGAATGTCTCGCCGCCGGCCGGGATGCGGCGCATGACGAGTCTGGTCGTCTTGTACACGTCGTTGGTGACGCCGCCGCCCGGCAGGGCGTCGACGCAGGGGTACCACTTCTTGTCGCCGGTTTCGAGGTTCAGCACGAAGTAGTCAGGGGGATTGGTGAGAGCCCTCGCGCAGACCTTGACGGTCACCCCGGAATCAATCTTGTGGTCCGGCCATTCCTTTCGCGCCGCCCAGCGGATTGTGTTGGTGGCCGTGGCGCTGGGCGCGACGATTGTGTTCACGGCACCCGAGAGCAGCGTGAAGTTCTGCGCGCCGATGCTGACGCCGTTGGTGAGGATGTCGATCGTGACGACAGCGCTTTCGTCGCCGGTCAGTTTGTAGTTGACGACAAGGTCGCGCCCCGCCTGGAAGTAGGTGACATCCGAGACGGTTATGCCGCCTTCCGCGTGGGCGAAAGACGCCAGGAAAATGGCGGAAAGAAACGAAGTGACAGTGGTTTTTGCTTTCATTGCGGCTCTCCCTGTAAGATTGTTGCTCATTGCGATTCCCGCTATCTGGCGACCGCCGGGCAGACGACTCTGAAGCCGTGCTGCCATCCCCAGCTCGTCAGGCTAGCACGGAAGGCGGAGCGGCACGGGCCTGTTTCCTCATTGTAGGCGCCGCCGCGTATAACGCGGCTTTCATCGTCCTGCGTGGTCCCGGAAGGGCCTTCCGGATCAATGATGTTGGCATCCGAAGCAAACCCGGCGTACCACCAGCCATTGTCGGCGGAATATCTGTCGAGACACATTTCCCAAACATTGCCGTGCATATCGTACAACCCCCAGGCGTTCGGAATCAGAAGTCCCACCTCGTGCAAGACGTTGTCGGAATATTTTTTGTACCAGGCGTATGGCTGGAGACTGGGGGCCGGATCGATTCCATGGTTGAACTTGGTTGTCGTCCCGGCGCGGCAGGCGTATTCCCACTGGGCCTCTGTCGGCAGGTCGAACTCAAGTCCGCCGGACTTCGTGCGAAGCTTGCCGATTAGCAGGTTTGAGGCCACGGCATGGCCCTGCTCAGGCCACCAGTAGGACGAACCGGAGCCGCGAATGTGCGCCCGCTTGATGGTGTAGAGCGGCTTTTTGGCGGGAATTGTAGAGTTAGCGGAATTGTTCAGCTCGTGCCAGGGCGTTCCCATGGCCGCTTCATATTGCCCGCCGGTGAACTCGTAGATGCCGATGTAGAAGTCGTTGCTGAACCCGACGGTATGCTGGTACTCGCGGTAGAGGTTGGAACCGGAGAAATTGTTCTCCGAATACGGCGCACCCATCGTGAAGGTATCGCCGCCGGCGGGAATGCGGCGCATGACAAGCTTGGTCGTCTTGTAGATGTCGTTGGCGAGGCCGCCCTCTGGCAGGGCATTGGTGCTGGCGTAGTACTTGCGCTCGCCGGAAGCGAGGTCGAGCACGAGGTAGTCTGGAGGGTTGGCGAGTGACCATGCGCTGACCTTGACCGTCACGCCGTCGCCAATCTTGTGGTTCGGCCAGTCCTTGCCGGCCTTCCAGTAGATGCGGTTGGTGGCGGTGGCGCTCGACGCGACGATGGTGTTGACGGCGCCGGATAGGCTTGTGAAGTTCTGCGCGCCGATGCTGACGCCGTTCGTGAGGATATCCAGCGTAATGACGGCGCTTCCGGCGCCTGTCAGCATGTAATTGACAACCACGTCGCGCTGCGCCGTCTGGAAATGGGTGACGTTGGACACTGTGATCCCACCCTGCGCGAAGGCTGCGGACGTCATCAGAATGGAAAGAAGCGAGGTCGCAAAGGATTTCGTTTTCATTGCGGTTCTCCCTGTAAGTTGGCGGTCGAAGTTAGCGGACGAGCATGATGAAGCCGAGCGGCATGGTGTCCAGCTTGCCCTCCGGGGAGATGTCGCAGTCCCCGACCGTGGTGTTGAGCGCGGTGGCGGACGAAGACGCGGTCGCATCGGGCGTCCGCGTCGTGTCGGCAATCGCGGCGGCTACAACGAGAAGAGCCGCAAACGCGGCGAAAAATCCAATGAACGGACGACGTTTATCCGATATGGTCATCGTGAACCTCCTAGGTGAATGACTGCCTTCGGGGAAAAGCTTTTCCCCGATATTTTTAGATTCTAGCAGATTCCGTCCTCAAATGCAAGAACTTTCGTGCAAAATGTACACTTGTGAAACAGATCTGGTTTTTTGGCTTGCGAAGCGGCATTGTTGCCGAAAACCCGTTCGCTCAGCCGAAGATCACCGCGCCGCAAACATGGCGGACTTCACCGGGATTTCTACTGTGCAATGGCGCGAAGGCGGTCGGCGAATTTGGCGAGATATCGCTCCCTTGCCTCGCCCGAAAGATGTGACGCCAGCAGCATCTTCTCGACAGCGTTCCTTCGTGCGGAAAACAGGGCAAGAAGTCCGCCCACCTCGTCCTCCGGCACGCCGAAGGCCGCGCCGAGGGCGATGAAATCCGCCGACGAATAGAATCCCAGCACCTCGTAGGCTGGGGTGTAGTGCCCGTCTGCAAAGAACTCCAGCCCCGTCGCCGACGGTTCATTCGGGAAATGAGCGGATGTGTTCAGCAGGTCGTAGGCCGGCGTGAGGATGTAGTCGCCCTGCTCGCTCCTGAAGAGGGAAAAGTTCTTCAGGTGCGCGTCGCCATTCGCGAACACGTAGTTGAAGAGGATCAGGAAGAAGACCTTGGGGTTCTCGACCGCCGCAGCCGGGCAGAACTTGCGGACAAGTTCGGCAAGCTCCTCGTAGCTTGCGTCGTATTTGTAGTTTTCGCCATGCGTCTCGGACGTCCTACCTGAGAGCTGGCAGAAGTCCTCCTGCTGCACCTTCACGCCGTCGCGCCTGTCGAAGCGGCGCGTGAGGTAGGCGTATTCGCCGTCCTTCATTTCAACGAGTTCATGCGCCGCCGTTCGAATGCCGAATATCTTTTCCGCGATGTCCATCGTCAGCGCCTCGTTCGCCGGAATGTCGGACGCGAGTTCCGCGCCGGAATTGCGGGGGACGGGCTTCAGGATGTAGTCGCCGCCAGACTCCACAACGGCGAAGCGGCCGCGGACGCGTCGCAGCTGGACCTTGTCCTGGACGCCCGAAATCGAGGAGCGACGCGTCTTCTCCCTGTTTTCGGCGAGGTTGAGGTCGGATACGGAGAAATCAAGCCTTAACATAGACCGCTCCAATCGCGCCATACGCGCTCGTCTCCAGAAGACGGGTGAAATGGTCGTTCTCGTCGATGCGCAATTCGCGGCACTGGCGTTCCTTCTGCGCCCCTTCGGCAAGCAGCCCGAAGAAGAACGCAAAGAGCGTCTTCGAGCGGTACTCGCGCTGCGTCTTGGGAAGGGTCGCCGAAATGTCCGGCATCGTCGAGTCGGCGAAATACAGCGGATTGTAGCGGAAAAGATAGCCGTCGTCATCCTTGACGAGCACGCCGGCCGGAATGTCGCGATAATAGACGGTTCCGCTCTTCATACTCCGACCCTCACCTTGAAGCCCACGATGTCCGCGACCTTGAGAAGCGTCGCGAGTGTGACGTTGCCCTCGCCTGTCTCAAGATTGGAAAGCGTATGAACCGAAATGCCGCTCAACTTCGCCAGTCGAGCCTGGGTTATGCCGAGCGTGTCACGCCTCGCGGCGATTGCCTTGCCTATTTCCTGCTTATTCATCATAGTGAATATTACACGTTATTTTTGCAAAACGCAAGACAAAAAACGATCTAAATATTCAACATATTGAATATTCAAGAAATATTGACCGTGTTTTGCGCTTCGTCCTACTGTGGCTTTTGCGGGAACGATTCGCCCGGTTCGTAGGTGTACCGGAAGGGTATCGGTCCGACCGGTTTGCCGGAGAGGCGGTCGATGATGTTGTCGGCCGCCTCGCGACCTGCGGCGACCGGATCGAACTCGAAGCGCGCGAGTGTACGCGGGTAGACGGGGGCGAAGCCCTTGTTCGACTGCGTCACGGCATAGACGTCGTCCGGGATGCGCACGCCGAGTTCGAGGAGTGCGGTGAGGCCACCGAAGGCGAGGAAGTCGTCGGTCCAGAAGATGAGGTCGGGCCAGGTCTCGCGCGGCCGGGCGAAGCGCTCCAGGAAGTATCGCATCGACGATCGTTCCAACCGCTCCAGATGGACGGGCGAATCGGCGGAGTGGATTCGGGCGCTCTCCACTTCAAGTCCGCCGTCAGCGAGCTTCGCCTCTAGGTCGCGATGGAAGTCGAGTGAGCCGTATCCGGCCAGAAGCACCTTCCGCACACCCGTCGCGACGCATTGGCGGAGGAAGGGGGCGAGGTCGCCGAAGCCTGACGGCACCTCGCCCTCGTCGATGTGCTCCAACTTCGCCCAGGGGAGTCCGAGGGCGTCCAGGCGGCGGTGAAGTGCCGCGGGGCAGTGCAACGGGAAGATGAAGTCGAATCGTTCGCGCAAGGCGAGGTCGAGGCCCGACATGTCGCAGGTGCTGTGTCCGTGACGCGTCACCGTGGCGGTGCTGAAGAGATAGCCTGCGGCGGCGAGGCGGCGGCGCATCTCACCGAGGAGAATCGACGAGTGGAACGAACCCTCGCCGTAGTCGGAGGTAATCGCGAGGACGCGTCCCCGCCAAAGCGACTCGCGACGGCCGAGAACGACGCATCCGACGCGCGGTCGTGGACTGACGAGGTTCTCCGCCGCAAGCTTTGCCATGGCCTCGCGCGGAATGCGCATGCTCACGCCCAGCGTCCGCGCGATCTCGGTGAACTTCGGCAGCATCTCACCTTTGCGGTAGTAGCCCGTAAGGATAGCCTGCCTGAGCCCGTCCGCCACCTGGTCGGAGAGGTTGTCCGTGATGTTGCGGTAGATCTTGAACGGCAATGGCCGCCGCTTCCGTGAACTTGTGGATTTCGTCGTGTCCATTCAGCAGCTTTTGAAAAATGCGGTTGTTAGATTGTGAAGAATCGCCATATTTCCCGGAATGGCACCGTGTCGTGCGTCGCCTCCCGGCAGTCAATCTCCATCCAGCCCTTGTCACAGATGGCGAAGGCCTGGCTCTTGGCGTTCCGGTAGAGGCTCCAGGCTCCGATGCGCCGAATGCCGTCCGCCGCGTCCATGTCTATGCCGCGCCCACGCAGAATCGCCGCTCCGACACGGTCGAGAATGACGCCGCGCTTGAGCCACTCCACGGGCAGCGTCGCCGCGGCGGGGCCGAAGGCCGCGAGCGGTGCGCCGGAATCGCGGTCGTAGCGGGTCGGGGCGCCATTGGCCGCGAGCAGAATGCCGGCGAGCGGCTGTGAGCAGAGTCGCAGGAGTTCACGCTTGTCGGCGCATGGCTCGGGAAGGGTGGCGTCGCGGACAACGTGGGCCGGCGCGTAGATTTCAAAGCCGCCGGGCGCGACGTCGCGGGATTGCGCTGCAATCCGCTCGGCCTCTTCGCGTCCGGCGAGGTGCGCGTCGAGATAGGCGGGGTCGATGCCTTTGCCAGTCTTCCAGTTGTGTCGCAGGATGTACTTGTTGCGGATGATGCCGCCCTCGGCAATCATGGCGCGGTCGTACGCCTCGCAAAGCTCCGCCGGGACGATGCCCGAATCGCGCGGGTACGGATCGTTCTCGTCCATCGGGACGATGCCCTCAGCGCGAAGAAGGGCCGCCTGCCAGCGCAGGAATTCGATCACGCCTCGGAGCCCCTGTCCCCAGTTGCGCGCGTTGCCCGGATGGCAAGGCCAGTACGTCGCCCCGCTCATGCGCACGAAGAGTCGCTTTGAGCCTTTGCTCGCCAGAAGCCGCACCATCTCCGGCACGTCAACGCCGTCGAGGTCGAAGTGCGAGACGCTGAGGCATACCGCGAGCGTCACGGACGGGTCGACCTCGTCCGCCGCCGCGCGCATCGCGCGGCAGAAGTCCATGAGCGACTCGCCCATCGCGTCGAGGCATGCGGAGCGCAGCGGATTCGGCGGGCCGGCGTAGGCATCGCGCATCTGCTCAGGCGTCACGGACGCCACGCCAAGTCGCGCGGCAATGCGCCGGCGATGCTCGTCGCATGCGCAGACGACGCCGGGACGGCACGCCTGCACGAGGTCATCGTCGAAGAGAATGGTTCTGGCCCCGGCACGGATGAAGTCGCGGACATTGTCGGCGACGGCATCCCGCCATGCGGCATCCGTGGAGCAGACGGCCGCCGTTGCGCCATCAGGAGCGACGAGGGGCTGGTAGTTCGGGAAACGGCGCAGGAAGTCGGGGTCGGTCATGCGGCCATACCCGAGCGAGGTGGTCCAGACTGCGACGGGGAAGCCTTCGCTCTCGAAGAAGCGGATTTCGTCCGCGAGCGTCGCGAGGGCCTTGGCGCGCGCCTCGCCGTCGAGGTAAAAATCGCAACGTTCGATTTGGATTGAATCGGCGCCGGCGCGCCGCGCCGCCTCCGCGAGCGCGGCGCAACCGCGCTCAGCTAGATCCACGCGGTCGAACTGCACGGAGAGCCGGCTGTCGGCGAAGCTGGATTTGGCTGGGTCAGGCACAGCATTCATCATTGTATTAAAGCAGCAGCCTAAACCAGCTTTGGCCGCAGGACTTTTACGCCGAGTTTTCCAAGGTTTTCCTGGAGGCGGGCGAAGACCGCGTCGTCGGGGCAGACGCCGACGATTGCGCCGCCGCTGCCGGAGAACTTGGCGCTGGCCCCGCATTCGCGGGCGACGCGCACCATGCGGAGATTGCCTTCTGAAAGGTGGTAGAGGGTCGCGCGCTTGTCGAAGTTCTCGTCCATGAGCTTGGAAAGCTTCGGGTAGTCGTGCTTGACCATGGCCTCGCGCGCCTTGTCCGTGAGCTCGCCGAAGAACTTCATGGCGTCGACCACGGCCTTTTCACCTGCGTTGAAGCGGTCGCGGATGTTGTTGTGGAAGACCTCGGAGCCTTCGGAGAGGTCGGTGCGGTAGGCGAGGTAGAGCGGCGGCATGACGTTGGGCGACATCGGCTCGTAGTCGCCGTATCCCTGCTTGTCGAGGAGGTCCTTGGCGAAGTCCATGTAGACGAGCCCCTGGTAGACCTGCGCCACGCGGTCCTGGAGACCTGCCGCGATGCCGAGTTCCTTGTTTTCGACGGCGCGGATGAGGTTCGCGAGGCGCGGCTTGGGAATCTCGACGCCGTAGAAGGCCATTATGGCGCGCATGCAGGCCGTGATGATCGCGCTGGAGCCGGCGAGACCGACAAGGTTGGGGATGTCGGACGAGTAGCGAATCGTGAAGTTGCGGTCATGCAGACGGACGCCGTTTTCGACCGCGTAGTCGTAGAAGCACTTGATGGCCGACTTGATAAGGCGGATGCCGCCGTAGTAGCCGAAGTGGCGGACGTCCTCGGCAAGGCCCTGAATGCTGTCGAAGGTCGAGCCGTCACGGACACTGGGCTCGATGACCAGTTCGGGCGTCTCGAAGAGAGTGGCCTCGGCGTGGAAGTTCGAGAACGTGAAGGCGATGGTCTTGCCGTAGTAGCCGTCTGACGGGTTGCCGATAAGCGCGGCGCGGGGGTAGGCGGAGGTCTTGATAATCATAGTGACGAGTGACGGGTGACGAGTGACGGGTGAAAGGTTAAACAAACAAACGAATAAACGACCCAACGAATAAACGAACTAACGGTTAGATGACGATGCGTTTTTCGATGACCTTGGGGCCGTTGGGGGAGATGGAGACCTTGGGGGCGTGGGCCAGGAGGTAGTCCTCGGCCTCCTTGCCCCAGAGGCCGGCGTTGGCGGTGCAGATGCGGTCGAGTTCGGCGTAGAAGGGGTTGTCACGACCGAGCTTGGCGAAGTCCGCAATGGCGACCATTGGCAGGTCGGCATGGGTGTAGACGAGGCGCTTGCCGCCAGGGATGACGGGGAGGTCGAGCGTCGCCTGCGCGGCGGAGGGGAGTCCGCCGACATGCGTGATCATCACTTCGGGGTGGAGGAGGCCCCGGGCGATCCATTCGACGGAATCGGCCATGTCCTTCACGTCGCCGCCGGAGTTGGCGACGACATGGTGCATCATGTAGTGGACGTTGTAGAAGTTGAACATGGCCGAGAGCTTCTGGTCGGTTGGGCCGGCGAAGAAGTTGAGGCATCCGCCGAAGCCGAGGAGGTCGGAGCATTGCGTGATGAGCGCGGGGACGGCGGCGAAGAGGAAGATGTCGTCGTAGCCGCCGCCGGTCGAGGTCGGATTCAAGGCGTCAGCCTCGTCGACGAGGTTGTACGACTTGAGCAGCGCGACCTGGTCGGCGGCCTCGCGCGTGTTGACGAAGTGCAGGTCGACGCCGTTGACGACGCCGTCGGCGCGGCCGTTTGCGTAGGAGAGGCCAAAGACGCGCGCCGCGCGTTCGAGACGGGCGTCGTCAATGTCCGTGACGACGAGTCGCCGCGGACGCTTTTCCGGCCCGTGGCAGGCGATGTCGATGCAGCCGAGGCCCATCGCGCCGCATCCCGCGAGGAGGAGCATGGTTCCGCCATCGGCGATTCCCATGTCATGGGCGTGCGAGTTGAAGGCGTGGTGGTAGTTCGAGCGGAAAGCCGAGACGATGCACGAGATCGGCTCGCCAAGCGAGCACTTGAAGAAGGCGTCGCCGGCGTACGGCAGAAGGCAGCCCATCTCAACCACGACGGACGGGATGTAGATGTGCGTTGCGTCGCCGCCGATGGTGTGCCATGAGTAGCCCATCGTCTCCAACTCGTGGCCGGGGATGTTGAAGGATGGCTGGATGCCGACGCGCTGGCCGGGCTGGAATTTCGATTGCCACTTCGCGCCAACCTCGCGGACGATTCCCGAGACTTCGTGTCCTGGGATGATCGGGTTTGTCGCGATGTCGTTCGGGACGCGCTTGTGTCCTGCGCCGAGGGAAACGGCCTTGTAATCGCTCACGCAGATCGTGTTGGTCACGACTTCGACGACGATGCCGTCCTCGCCGGCCCCTTCAAGTTCGATGTCCTCGAGTCTGGCGTCCTTGGCGCCGTACAGTCTCCATGCCTTTGCTTTCATTGTGCTACTATTCTAGCACAGCGCATTGCAGAATTCAAGGAGACAGCGCCCGCGAAAATGCAAAGATCTTGCTTGACCTATGGAAGAAGAGTTGGCAAACTGGTAGGTGTCATGAAGAAATCAATCGTCTTCCTCGCGGCGACAATCGCCATCCTGTTCTGCGGATGTAAGACCACCGCCATGAAGGGCACCCCGTTCTACACGGGCGAACACGACAAGCGCGAAGGTCCCGCATCGGACCGCGTGAACCTCTGGCCGCTCGCCTACTATCGCGACCCGGCGCTGTCGATTCTCTGGCCAATCGGGGAATTCGCGGACGACCGCTTCGCCATACGCCCCCTATTCTCAATGTATCGTGACGGCAAGGACGAACCCTGGCATGAGTACAACTCGCTCGGTGGCCTCATCTCCGTCGACACCAAGAATCACCGCCACATGTTCTTCCCGCTCTACTACCGCGACTCTGAGGAAGACACATTCCTCTCGCTGCTCTATGCGCAGGGGGAAAACTGGTACGCCATCCCGCCCCTCCTCTCCTGGTGGAACAACTACGAGGGCCGCGTTCTACTCGGACTCGGCGGCTGGGATAATTCCAGCGCATGGGCCTTCCCGCTCTTCTACCGCGACACCGCTTCAAAGACTCTCATAACGCCGCTCTGGGCCTCCCAGGACGAGAACTGGTACGTCATTCCCCCCTTGCTGTCCGGCTGGAGCCACGATCCCTCCACGGGCGGGCATTCCCTATACCTGCTCGCGGGCCTGGCCGGTTTCAAGCCTGACACAGACTGGATATTCCCGCTGTACCTCCGCAACAAGAATGATGACAGCTTCATCTCGCTGTTCTACGCGCATGACCGCGACTGGAGCGCCATTCCCCCTTTGCTCTCCTGGTGGGACGCGGACAGCGGCCACGTCCTCCTCGGCCTCGGCGGCTGGGACGATTCCCGCGAGTGGGCATTTCCGTTCTTCTACCGCAATACGGCATCCAAGACTCTAGTCACCCCGCTCTGGGCGTCGCAGGCCGGCCACTGGAGCGCGATTCCGCCTCTTCTATCATGGCAGAGCCGGGATCCGGCCACTGGCGACTCATCGCTCTACCTTCTCGGCGGCCTCGCCGGTTTCGAGCCTGACACCGACTGGATATTCCCGCTCTACTACCGCAACGAAAAGGACGACATCCTCTTTTCACTTCCATACGCTCATGGCCGCGACTGGAGCGCCATTCCACCCCTGCTCTCCTGGTGGAAAAACGACGGAAGCGGCCGCGTCCTGCTTGGTCTCGGCGGCTGGGACGCCAACGCGGAACGGCACTGGGTTTTCCCCTTCTACACCCGTGACGCCGCGAACGGGTCCTTCGGATCTCTCCTTTACGCGTATAGCCGCGACTGGCATATCATTCCCCCGCTCCTGACCAAATGGGATGGCAAAGGCTCAGGACGCGCCCTGCTCGGTCTCGGGGGCTGGGGGCCCGACGAATCGTGGCTCTTTCCGTTCTGGTACCGCGATTCGGACGAATTCCTTTCTCCGCTATGGGGTCGGTCCAGTTGGGGAACAGACCACTTCACATACTGGTTCACCCCGTTGTTCGGCACGCGCAGCGGATCCAAGACAGGCTCCTGGCTTTTCCCGCTATGGGACATCGAACGCTTCGACAGCGGCAGCTGGAACAAATCCTTTCTTCTTTTATGCGGCACCCGCGGCGGCCCACGCGAAGCCGGCCGCACCTCCTTCTGGATCTGGCCCGTCTTCTCCTATGAAACCAATCCGAAACGCGCCAACCTCCAGGCCGAAATGGACGCCCAGCGCGCCCCCGACCGCCAGTTCTACCGCGAGGAAGACCGCTCAATCTGGAACAAAGCGACCCAAACGCACGAACGGCAGCGCGTTATCGCCTCCGTCCGTGACAACGCCGGCGAGGAATCGACATTCCTCCTTGGCATCGGCGGATCGGAACATCATGTCGCGCTCAACCCCTATTCGTGGGAAATCGCACGGAAGTTTGGCGAAACAACCGCGAAAGGTTCGCTGGCGCGATTCACAGATCCTAACGCCGCCCATGTTCAGCCGCCGCCAGAATCCTCCACGCTTCCCACCAACGCCGCCGCGCGCTACCTATCCGAAGACTCCTCATGGTTCTTCCCTCTGTGGTCGCACGAACGCAAACGCGGCGTGATGTTCGACCTCCCCTCGGGCGAAAAGTCACTCGACGCGGAAATCGAGACATTCAGGGCGCTGCTCTTCCTCTACGACTGGCGCCACGAATCGCTCCCCGAGGAAAACCACGACTACGCGCGGCGGCGCGTCCTTTGGCGCCTCTACCACTACGAACGCCTCGGCGACGCCGAATCGACCGACATCTTCCCGGCCATCACCTACGACAGGCGCAAGGACGGCTACAGCAAGTTCTCATTTCTCTGGCGTTTCTTCCGCTACGAGCGCGACCCCAAAAAAGGGACCTACCTCGATATCCTCTTCATCCCGATGCGCCGTCCCTGACAATTGACGCGCGTTGTGCAAATCCCTTATTCAGCATCCAGTTACGGATGTTCGCACCGCACGGCGAAGAACTCCTTGTCGCCGTTGGGCGCAATTGCCAAGACGACGCTTTCGCCAGGTTTCTTCGCTGTGAGAATGCCGTCGGGCGAGATGTCCGCCACGTCATTGCGGTAGCGGATGAGTTTCTGCCACTTGTTGTCTGGATGCGGCGAAATGTCAACGCGGTCCGCGTCGTAGCAGGCCCAACGGACTCCCCCCGCCTCTTCGAGGCACCCCCCTCGCGGAGGGGGGCATGACATGGGAAGCTTCTCCCCGACGCGAACGGTCCGCGCATCGAGGTGGAATGTCCGGTTGCCGCCCCCGCCGATGCGCGTAAAATGCAGGGCTTTGTCCGCGACATCGACATGCACGGCATCGAAGGTCTGTTCGTAGGGCGTTCCCTTCTTCTTGTCGGGGAAGTCGCCGCCCCACGGCGCGGAGCCGTAGCGGAAATCGGCGTTGTAGGCGGCGTCGCTCGGCTGCGTGATGTGCCAGATTCCGTTTTGGAAGGTCTGCCGCTCGCAATGTTCGTGTCCCGTGAGATTGCAGAGAATCGTCCCGCCGGCATTGGAGAAGTCGTATTCGCGGTCGCCGACCATAGCCTTCCCCCGGTTCTGGTAGGCTTCAAGGAGCTTGCGCCACGGCGCCATGAGCGCAGGGACGTCATCCCATTCCGTGCTCACGATCCGCGCCAACGGGATGTGGTTTAGAACAAGCGCGGACCATCCGGCGGGGATTGTGGCGAGCGCCTTCTCCGCGAGCCATTTCAACTGTTTTTCGCCCATGCCGTACTTGACGGCCCAGTAGGAGCGGTCGGTGCGGATGCTGTCCGTCGTGTCCGCGACAATCCAGCGGATGCGCTTCTCGGGGAAGTCGACATAGTAGTAGCAAGCCTCGGGGTCGTCCGGGTTCGTGACGGCGTTGGCCCTGATCGCGGCGGTGTCCATGAGGATGTCGCGCACCTCGCGGCCTGAATAGGTGAAGCCGTTTGTGGCGGAAGGATTGTCGCGGATAGTAAAGTCGTGGTTGCCCTTTGCCGCGTAGAATTCGCCTCCCGCGCGCTCGACTTCGGCGACCCAGAACCGGCGGTAGTCGGCGATGGTCCTGTCAATCGACCCCCTGCCGCCGTAGGCCTCCGGCAAGTCGCCGTTGCAGAAGACTTTCCGGACACCTGTATCGGCGGTGAGCGCGGCGAGAAGGCGGCCGGAGGCGCGGTGGTTGGAGGGGATATGGAGGTCTGTTATGAAGAAGAAGGCGTCGTCGCACCGCACCGACAGGTCGCGGATTCGCGCCTCGGCGCGGTCGATGCTTTCGCGCCAGTAGCCTGGAATGCCCTTGAAGCCATCCAGCAGCGCGCGTTTGCGCGGCGTGTCGCCGACGCGGCGGAGCGTCGCGAGGGAATCTCCGGCGAACTCGACGTTCCAGCCGCGCCATTCGTTGAAGGCGTGGTAGCACCAGTCCCAGCCGTATTCGTCGAAGAGTTCGATGCAGTCACGCAGGTAGCGGTCCGCGCCTTCGGCCCAGGCGATGGCGCTGAATTCGCCGACGAAAATCTTCGCATGGTGTCGCTTCGAGAAGGCGACGACGGGCGCGAGCTTGGCGCGAATGAGCTCCTTGTTCCAGCCGCGCGATTCGTCCGGCCATTTGCGGGGCTCGCTCCATCCGCCCGTCACGCCCTGGTGAGTGTACTCGGACGGAATGTACATGTGGATCTCGTAGATTATGTTCGGCATCGCAAGGGGCGACATGTACTCGTAGGCGGGGGCGCTCGAAGAGAGGTTCGCCTCCATGACGATTGCCGTGTCGGGGTCGATGCGGCGAATCGCCTCCGCTGCGAGACGCTGTGCGTCCCAGTAGGACCACGGCACATCGTGCGGGTTCTGGTGCGGCTCGTTCAGGAGGTCGTAGCCATAGATGACGTCGGCGTTCCCCTTGAAGCGGCGGGCGATCTTCTCCCAGCACGAAATGTAGAGGTCGAGGCAGGCCTTGTCCGTGAACATCCGCATTTCGGAGTTGTCACGGATGCTCCCCGGCGGCACATGCAGGTCGACGCAGATCATCATGCCGTACTTGCGCGCCCATGCGAGGACCTTTTCGAGCAGGTCGAGGCGTCCGTCGAGCCAGGCGACGTATTCGGGGAAATCGAGGTTGGCGTCGATCTGCTGGAAGTTGCGCGACATCTGGAAACGGCCAATCCTTCCGCCCCACGAGGCAAGTGTTCGAATGTCATCCTCCGTCGGGTCATACGGGAGCATGGCACCGCGCAGCTGCGCGGTGCCATGCTCCCGTGCGGTATCCGGCGGCGCCGGATACCGCACGATGTAGTCCTGGTTGTAGCGGGGGAATTGGTAGAGTTCGTGCGGGCCGTATTGGAATGACGAGAGGTCGAACTCCACGCGTCCCTCGACATTCTGGAGGCCGAGGGTGATGTCGGCGACCCCGACGGGCTTTGGGCCGAGGTCGGCAATCAGTTCCAGCGTCGTCCAGTCGAAGTCGCCGCCGCGATGGTCGGCCTGGGGCCACTTGGCCGCCTTGGTTTCCGGGTCGATGTAGTGGAACATGAACTTCAGGCCAAAGTACGACTTGTCCGGGCGGCCAATGCCCTTTCCGCGCGCGCGGATCGTCGCGCGGACGCCGCCCGTCATGCCGCCGAGGTCGAGCTTGCCGTGGATGGCACCCCCCTCGCGCGAGCCGTGCGTGTCGACGATGCCGATGTCGCCATCCCGTGCGGCATTATGGTCGAACGACCAATCGACGGCGGCGGCGGGAAACGCAATCCCCGCCACCGCAAAGGCAACTAACATGTGGTTCAAGGCTCGCTTCATGAGAATTATTCTACCACTTGCCGCCAGTTACCGCACACTAAGCGTGAACGCAGAGAGGACGAAGGTGTAGAGATGCAGAGAATTTTTCCTCACCTATTTTGCAAATGCAAATTAGGTGAGGATTTTTGTCGGTTAAGTAATCCTCACCTATTCTGCAAATGCAATTTAGGTGAGGATTGCAAAAACGCCGCAATTCCATGCATGATGAAATAAACTACCTACCATGGACGAAATATCACTATGGCTTCAACCAACGCATCTTTGAAGGTAAACGACACTCCACGAGACTTGTAGTTCAGGCACATGACTTCTCCATTCACCCCTTCTACTTTGAACGAGTCCACCCCTTCAAGACTACTCCAACCCTCCCCCTGC
>JAEEGJ010008271.1_pt1 | contig 28839 bp, 26 predicted proteins | sample 8958761 | NCBI WGS metagenome assembly JAEEGJ01 (sample SAMN16246546, study PRJNA631951) | gut metagenome | biome: gut microbiome; feature: rumen; material: RS-attached | host: Bos | place: Iran: Karaj | collected 2018-10
AGGGTAGGAGAGGCGCCAAGAACCCGCTCATCGACATCGTGGACGAGAACGGCGAGACCATCGTTTCGTACGACTTGCCTGTCGAAGCTCACGTCGTCGTTGAAGAGGGCGACGCCATCACCGCTGGCGACCAGTTGGTCCGTATCCCGCGTAACGTCTCTGGCGGCGGCGATATCACCGGCGGTCTGCCGCGTGTCACCGAGCTGTTCGAAGCCCGTAATCCTTCCGATCCGGCTGTGGTGTCAGAAATCGACGGTACCGTTCACCTTGAGAAGAAGCTCAAGCGTGGTAACCGTGAGATTGTCATCACTTCAAAGACTGGTGATCAGAAACGCTATCTCGTGCCTACCTCCAAGCAGATCTTGGCTCAGGAGAACGACTATGTGAAGGCTGGTCAGCCGTTGTCTGACGGTGCCATCACACCTGCCAGCATCCTTGCCATCATGGGCCCGATGAAGGTTCAGGAATACATCGTCAACGAGGTCCAGAGCGTGTACCGTTCACAAGGTGTGACCATCAACGACAAGCACTTTGAAGTCATCGTACGTCAAATGATGCGTAAGGTTGAGATCATGGAACCTGGTGACACCCGCTTCCTCGAAGGCGAGTTGGTGAGCAAGTTGGCCTTCCAAGAAGAGAATGACGAGATCTACGGCAAGATGGTTGTCACCGATCCAGGTGACTCCGAGACCCTCTCCGCAGGTCAGATCATCTCAGCCATGAAGCTCCGTGACGAGAACTCACTGCTGAAGCGTAAAGACCTCAAGCTGGTTGAGACCCGTCCCGCCGAGCCTGCTACGGCAAGCCAGATCCTGCAAGGTATCACCCGTGCCGCTCTGCAGACCGACAGCTTCATGTCAGCCGCATCATTCCAGGAAACCACTAAGGTTCTGACGAATGCCGCTATCAGTGCCAAGACTGACTATCTGCTTGGCATGAAGGAGAATGTCATCGTCGGCCATAAGATTCCTGCCGGTACTGGTCTCCGTGAGTATGACGACCTGATCGTCGCCTCTAAGGAGGAATACGAAGCCCTGAAGGAAAAAGGCGCTGTCTTAGCCGATTAAAACCTATCGTTAAACGAATGTAGAGACGGTGCACGCACCGTCTCTACTTTTTTAAAAAACAATATCATGGAAGAAAAACCAAAAAATCAGATTAACATCGAATTGACCGACGAAGTGGCCGGTGGCATCTATTCAAATCTTGCCATCATCACTCACTCTCCAACCGAGTTTGTGCTCGATTTTGTGAGCATGATGCCTGGCACACCAAAGGCCAAGGTGAAGTCAAGAATTGTGATGACACCTCAACATGCCAAGCGCCTTTACAAAGCACTGGCAGAGAATCTGAGTAAGTACGAATCAAATTTCGGTCCCATCAAAGAAGTGACAGGAGAGGTGATGCCTCCCTTCACCATGAGTCCGAAAGCGCAAGCTTAAAAAAAAGAACCCCGCTCAAGCGGGGTTCTTCGTTTAGATAAACTCGATGTTTTCTTCCGATGTGTATTTCTCACAATAGTGACACACTAGTCGGAGTTTGCCGTCAACGTATTTCACACGGAACTTGGTGGGAATATCGTGTTCCTTGTTGGTGACGCAGTTCGGGTTGAAGCATTTCACGATGTGCTCGATTCTTTCAGGGATCTGCACCGTTTGCTTGCGAATCACCTCATATTCCTTGATCTCGATGATGGAGGCGGTAGGGGCTACCAAAGCGATCTTGTTCAGTTCTTCTGGCTCGAAGTATTTATCGGAAATCTTCACGAAGCCCTTGGTTCCGTATTTCTTACTCTCCACGTTGGTGCCGAAATACACTGGGTTGTTGACTTTGTCCAAACCCAAGATCTTGACTACCTGGAACACTTTGTCGGCGGGGATATGGTCGATGACCGTGCCATTCTCAATGGCGGATACGATCAGTTCTTTTCTTTTTTCCATAACTTTTATCTTTTATCTCTTATCTTTTATCTTACTTTAATCCCAAAATCGCCGCAATCAATGCCTGGCGTGCGTAGACGCCGTTTTGGGCTTGCTGGAAGTAGTAGGCTTTCGGGTTGGCGTCCACATCCACGTGAATCTCGTTGACGCGTGGCAGTGGGTGCAACACGCGGCAGTTGGGCTTGGCGTTGGCCAGCATGGCGTTGCGGAGCACATAGGAGTTCTTCACCTTCTCGTATTCCAACGGGTCGGGGAAGCGTTCGCGCTGTACGCGGGTCATGTAGATGATATCGGAGTGGGGGATGACTTCCTCCAGTTCGGTGAACTGTTCGTATTCCAAATGAGCGTCCTTGATGTGCTGTTTCACTGTTCTTGGCAGCTTCAGTTCTACGGGCGACACCAAGTTGAACTTAGCGTTGAAGTGGCTCATGGCTTCCACAAGGCTGTGGACGGTGCGGCCGTATTTCAGGTCGCCGACCAGCGTGATCTCAAGGTTCTCAAGTGTACCTTGGGTCTTGCGGATGCTGTAGAGGTCGAGCATGCATTGGGTGGGATGCTGGTTAGAACCGTCGCCGGCGTTGATGATTGGCACTTTTGACACTTCAGAGGCAAGGCGTGCGGAACCGTCGATGGGGTTACGCATCACGATGAGGTCGGCATAACTGGCTACCATGGTGATGGTGTCGGCCAACGACTCACCTTTCTGGACGCTGGTGCCCGAAGTGCTGCTGAAGCCGATGACATTGCCGCCCAAAAGCTGGATGGCAGTCTCGAAACTCAGACGCGTACGGGTTGAAGGCTCGAAAAACAATGAGGCGATGATACGCCCGTTGAGCAAGTTCTGGTGAGGATTCTTCTCGAAGTCCTCCGCGATGTCAAGCACATGACAGATCTCCTCGGGAGTGTAATCGCTGATGGAGATCAAGCTGCGGTTTTTCAGTGAGATGGACATGGATGAACGTGTTTAGTTTGTCACTTGCAAAGATATACTTTAAAAATAATATCCAAACGAAAAATATGCACTAAAAATATTTTTGTCAAGATTGGTCCATTGGCCCGTTATGGAGATGGGGCCTAAGATACTCTTATAGGAATACTTTAGCCCGGCTCCATGGGTGAAATATAGTTTTTTCTTATCATAGTTCTCACCAAGGTTCCCACCATAGGTGTTTAATTCCATCAGGGTATTGTACATCGCGGTGAGATAGTGCTTGCCATAGATGTTGATACGAACATCGCAGCGAGCGATAGCGCTATGATCGCAAATAGATCTCACTTGTGTGTGGCCGATGAATGGCAGCTGTGTATCGAAATGCCGTCCATCAATCTCACCTCCGGCATGACTCCATATATTGAAGCTCATAGTGGAACCAAATAGGCTTCTTCCGTAAAGCTGAGGGATAATGGTGATTCTGCTATCGCGTGGTGTGAGATAAGCTTTGAAACTATAGTTGATGTCAACCGGCAGTTGACGAGGGTTGTCTTTTTCGAAATAAATATGACTTGAAAGGGTGGCATGGATACCATGAGTGGCGAAATAGGCGTCGTTGAGGTTGTCATACTTAAGATTGATGAATGGCATAATTTGTCTGTTAGCCATGAGAAATATAGAGTCGATGGCGTCTCCTTCCAAGGATGTCTTGTCGTATCCTGTGCTCACGAGAGAGGCGCCGATAGTAGTGTTGAAATTGAGCAGGTGGAATTCTGAGATATATCCGCTGATCTTATGTTGAAAGGCGTGAAGGTTGGTTTTGTTGTTGTCATTCATGAGGAACTGGAAATACTCGTCCCTATAGTCATAAGCTAAACTAAAATTAGCCAATGAAGCACGTGAATAAGTATAGGTCAAATTGAATCTCGGGTTATAGCTGAACTTGATGCTGGTGGAGAGTTTTGAGCCGCCGAAACGTTTTTCATTCAATCCGAAGTGGAACAAGATGGCTGCACCCTCTTCAGTGTCGTAACGCAGTCCTAAGCCGACAAGATGAGGATGGGAGGGTTTCATGTTGATGCTTAACGCATATTCGTCCGCAAGTTTTTCGTCGCTATGTAGGGAATCAAGCTCTGTAACATTGTAGGTGATTTCATCGAAACATCCAGTGCCACGAAAGAGGTTCAAGGCATTTTCGATGTCATCCTTTGAATAAGACGTTCCAGGTGTCAAACCGCTCTTGCGGATGAGCCAACTGTTTTGTTGTTCAGTCACTCCGTTGATGTCGACACGGCTAATCATCACTGAATTTTCCATCAGGTTAAGTGATTTTGGTGCTTGGAGTTTCTTTTGAACGGGACCGCCGGCAGCCTTTTCAAGCCTTTGTTTGATGGCTTCCAGCTGATCGTGGTATTCAGCGGCTTTTTCATATCCTCTACCTACGAGTGTTTCGATGGCGTCGGGAGTGAAACTGAGCATTCCGAAACCGCTGACATCAGGCACAATCCAAATATCGCACATCTCACGGTTTTCCTTGCGCTTGCCGCTGGTGCTGTTGGTCACCAATTGGCCAAGTAACTGAGGCAATGATTGGATGTCTTTACGGGTGAGTTTTTTGTCTTTGGTGATTTCGATACCAATGATGATGTCGGCTCCCATATCACGGAGTACATCGGCCGGAAAATTGTTTACCAAACCGCCGTCAACAAGCACCATGTCACCAATTTCCACGGGGGAAAACACCCCTGGGATGGCCATACTGGCGCGCATAGCGGTTGGTACGCTGCCGCTTCGGAGCACCACTTCCTCGCCAGTGACGACGTTGGTAGCTACACAAGCAAAAGGAATGGGCATGTCGTTGAAGTCCATATCCTCTTGATATCCCACACACAAATCGTTGAACAGGTTGACCAATGAACTGTTGTTGACGTATGCACTTGGCAGTTGGCTGATAAAGGAGGATTTGGAATCTTTACTGACAAGGTTTTCAAGGCTAAACGGCACGTTGACCAAAAGGGTGCTGTTACGCTGCCTTACATCTTCCGACATCATAGGACGGTTGATGCTGTTGCCAATGTATACTGACCAATCCAATTGTGAGATAAGTTTTGTAAGCTCATCAGGTGAGTAGCCCATGGCATAAAGGCCGCCAATGATGGATCCCATGCTGGTTCCTGCCACATAGTCGACAGGGATGCCCATCTCTTCAATATATTTCAATGCTCCGATGTGTGATGCACCCTTGGCACCGCCACCACCTAAAACTATACCGACTTTAGGCCGGCGAACTTGGTTGTTTTTTTTCTGGGCTGGCATTGCGATAGTCACCAAAAGAAGAAGAGCTATCAGTACGGTTTTTCTCATAATCAATGCTATTATTTATGGTACAAAAGTATGAATAAAACCTGATTTGACAACTAATCCGCTTTTTTCTTATTTTTGTGGCAAGATTAAAAATGAAGAGAATATGTTAGAAGAAATCCTTAAACAGCTATTTATCAAATCGTTTCAAACCCTTTATGGACAAGAACCTCCTGCGCAACAAGTAAATTTCCAGAAGACAAGGCCTGAATTTGAAGGTGACCTTACCGTAGTGGTGTTCCCCTTCGGGAAATTGGCAGGACGTAACCCCGAACAATTGGCCAATGAGATGGGCGCAGAAATGATGAAGGAATCTTCGATGATTGCCAAGTTCAACGTCGTGAAAGGATTTCTGAATATCTTGATTTCCGATAGCTTCTGGATGGACTTCTTCCGTGAGAACCATCTGAAAGAAAACTATGGCCGCAAGGAAGTCTCAGGCAAACCCGTTGTGGTGGAGTATTCCTCACCGAATACCAATAAGCCTTTGCATTTGGGCCATATCCGCAATAATCTCCTTGGATGGAGCGTCTCCGAAATCCTGAAAGCCAATGGCAAGAACGTGGTGCGCGTCAATCTGGTCAACGACCGTGGCATCCACATCTGTAAGAGCATGCTGGCTTGGAAGAAATGGGGTAATGGTTGCACACCTGAATCCACTGGCAAGAAAGGTGATCACTTGATTGGTGACTTCTACGTGCTATTTGATAAGAAGTTTAAGGAAGAACTGAAGACCTTGCTGCCTGCTGATTACGACACTTTGGATGAAAAGGCCCAAGAAGAAGCTAAAGCTAAGGCCGAAGCCCAATCCACCTTGATGCAGGAAGCCCGTGAGATGCTACGCAAGTGGGAAGCCAACGACCCTGAAGTGCGCCAACTTTGGGAGATGATGAACCAATGGGTGTATGATGGCTTTGATGTCACTTACAAACGTCTGGGTGTATCCTTTGAAAAGATCTATTATGAATCACAGACCTATTTGCTGGGTAAGGCATTGGTGCAAGAAGGACTCGAAAAAGGCGTGCTCTATCGCCGTGACGACAACTCAGTTTGGTGTGACCTCCGTGATGAGGGTTTGGATGAGAAACTGCTGCTCCGTCGCGATGGCACCTCTGTGTATATGACTCAGGATTTGGGTACCGCCCAACTTCGTGTGGAGGAATATGATCCCGAAAAACTCATCTACGTGGTGGGTAACGAACAAATCTATCACTTCGACGTGTTGAAGCGTGTGTTGGTGCGCTTGGGTCGCGAGTGGGGTAAGGATATTGAGCATCTTTCCTATGGTATGGTGGAACTGCCCAATGGCAAGATGAAGTCTCGTGAAGGCACAGTGGTGGATGCGGACGATCTCATGGACGAGATGGTTGCTACGGCTAAAAGCGTTTCCGAAGAACTCGGCAAGGCAAAGGATCTTTCTCCAGAGGATGCCAATAAGCTTTATCACACCATCGGTTTGGGTGCCTTGAAGTACTTTATCTTAAAGGTGGATCCCAAGAAGACCATGCTCTTCAATCCTGCCGAATCCATCGACTTCAATGGCAACACGGGTCCGTTTGTGCAATACACCCATGCCCGTATCTGCTCAGTGCTTCGCAAGGCTGCCGAACAGGGCATCCAGCTGGAGAATGACGTGAAAGTCACTGACCTCCAACCCAAGGAAAAGGAAATCATTGTAATGATGTATGGCTGGCCGATGGTGCTCAACCAAGCTGCCGAAGGCCGTAGCCCTGCGATGATCGCCAACTTTATCTTTGATCTCGCCAAGGAGTTCAACCAATTCTATCAGGAGTGCAGCATCTTGAAGGAGGAAGATGCCAACCGCCGTATGTTCCGCCTGCAGATCTGCGCCATGGTGGCCGCTTTACTCCGCAATGCCTCAGAACTACTGGGCATCGGAATGCCCGAGAGAATGTAATTATGAATGTTTTCTATCTCAAAGATGCTATCGAAGGCCTGAACACCCTTCCCGAGGAGGAATCCAAACACTGTGTGAAAGTGCTGCGGATGACCGAAGGGGAATGCTTTTGCGTGACCGATGGGCAGGGAAGTCTCTATGACGCTGAACTGGTGGAGGCTTTGCCGAAAAGAGCCACCGTCAACCTGACCAACAAACGGAAAGGATACGACCATTGGGATTTTGACCTGGAAATTGCTATCGCCCCCACCAAGATGAACGAACGCACGGAGTGGTTCCTCGAGAAAGCCACTGAGATTGGCATCGATCGCATCCGTCTGTTCACCTCTTATCACTCGGAACGTCGTGCCGCCAATGTGGAACGTTTTCAAAAGGTGATGATCGCTGCCATGAAACAGTCTATCAAATCGAGACTGCCCATAATAGATGATTTGGCTGCTTTCGATAAACTGGTGAAACAACCATTTCAGGGACAAAAGTTTATTGCTTGGATTGATGACGAGGTGAAGGATTGTCTCTGTGACCTTTATCATAAAGGAGAAAACGTGCTGGTTTTGATTGGCCCCGAAGGGGATTTTAGTCCCGAAGAAGTGGCACTTGCCAAAGAAAATGGCTTTGTGCCTTGCAGCTTGGGTGATGCCCGTTTGAGAACAGAGACCGCAGCACTCGTGGCATGTCATACCATCCAGTTAATTAATTCGATGAAATGAAAAGCATATTATTGTCTATATTAGTTCTTTGCTCGTTATTTGTTTCAGCCCAACAGCTGAACATTGCGTTGCTGAAATACCGTGGCGGGGGCGACTGGTATGGAAACCCCACCTCGTTGCCGAATCTGGTTCGTTTTTGCAACCAGGAGATGGGAACGAACCTCAATCCTGATGTGCCTACCGTTGAACCTTCCAGCCCTGACATTTTTAATTATCCATATATTTATATGACAGGTCATGGCAATGTCGTGTTTGACGCAGTGGAGGCTCAGAATCTTCGTAACTATATGTTAGCTGGAGGTTTTCTTCATATTGATGACAACTATGGGATTCGTCAATATATTGAGCCTCAGATGAAAAAGGTGTTCCCTGAATTGGATTTTGTGGAGCTTCCTTTTTCGCATGACATTTTCAAGAAACCTTTCCCGTTTAAGGATGGTTTGCCGAAAATCCATGAGCATGATGGCAAGGCACCTCAGCTGTTTGCTCTGATTTATGATGGCAGAATCGTGTGTATCTTCACCTACGAATGCGATTTGGGTGACGGCTGGGAAGACCAGCGTGTGCACCATGATTCCCAAGAAACTCGTGAAAAAGCCCTTCGAATGGGAGCGAATATCCTGCGATACGTCTTTGAGAACTAAGAAGTTAGAGGTGGCTGTCGCGGTCAAAAACCTCTAATCTAACCTTTAATCTTTAACCTAAAAACAGCGCTTCCGCGGCTTTAATGGCTTCAGGCGTGATTTTGTCGTTGCTGAGCATCTTGGCGATTTCAGAGATGCGTTCTTGGGGTGTGAGCTGTCTGATGTGCGACTGGGTGCGTTCACCTTGGCTGTCCTTGAAGATAAAGAAATGATGTTGTGCCTTGCTGGCTACTTGGGGCAGATGGGTGATGGCGATGAGTTGCAACGAGGTTCCCATGGATTGCATGATACTTCCGATTTTGGCTGCCACTTCTCCCGATACGCCAGTGTCGATTTCATCAAAGATCAGCGTGGGGATATAGTTATAGGCTGAGACCGCACTCTTGATAGAAAGCATCAGACGCGATAGCTCACCACCTGACGCGACACGGCGGAGGTCATCAGGGTGAACTCCTTTGTTGGCAGAAAACAGGAAGCGGATCTCGTCAGAACCTTTGCTGCCGAAATCCTCCAGGCTTTCCACGCTGACCTGGAACTGCGCAAACGGCATGGCCAGTTGTTTGGCTATGGTCTCGACTCTTTCGCTGAATAGTTTTGCGGCTTGGCATCGTCTGTCGTGCAACGTCTTGGCTTTCTGTGACAAAAGTTTTTCGCTGTCTCTCAGTTTTTTCTCTGTCTTTGCGATGCTATCATCGATGTTTTCGAATGCCTTGACTTTTTCCTTGAGGTTGTCTCTGTAACTGAGAAGGGACTCGAAATCGCTGAGTCGGTGTTTCATCATGAGTCGGTTGATGAGGTCGTAGCGTTCTTCCAGGGTTTTCAGCTGCTATTCATCGAATTGTATTTCGTCTTCCCTGCGCCGTAGGTCGTAAGCGATGTCTTTCAGTTCGACTTTCAAATTGTCGATTCGTTCTCCCAGACTTTCAGTGTTGGGCAGCAGGTTTCTCATTCGTTGTAACACCGATGAAAGCGTGTTGATTTGGCCTATGATGGCGCTTTCTGAGTCTTCAAGTAAGGTGTTGGAGGTGACAAGCAAACTTTTGATTTCCTCCGCATTCTCCATGGTATGGAGCGTTTGTTCGATGTCACTGTATTCGCCTTCTTTCAGGTCTGTTTTTTCTAATTCATCCAGTTGAAATTTCATGTAATCATTCTCAGCGGTGTTCCTTGTCGCGGTTTCTTTCAGTTCGTGAAGGTTCCGTTTAAGTTCTTGATAACGACTGAATTCGACTTGATAATCAGTCAGGATGCTGTTGTTTTGAGCGATGTTGTCCAACAGTCTGAGTTGAAAGTCAGCGTCGGTGAGTAGGAGTGCGTCATGTTGGGAGTGGATATCAACCATTTGGCATCCTATCTCTTTCATCGTCTGCAAGGTCACAGGGGTGTCGTTGATGAAAGCGCGGCTTTTCTTTTGTGGGTTGAGTTCACGTCGGAAGATACATTCCTGGTCGAAGTCAAGATCGTTGGCTTCAAAAAGGGGTTTCAAGGTTTCGTCCGTGAGGTCGAATTTGGCCTCCACGACACATTTTTTATCTTTGTCAAACAGCACTCCCAAGTCGGCTCGGTCGCCCAGGACAAACCCCAAAGCGCCTAACAAGATGGATTTTCCCGCACCTGTCTCACCCGTAATCACACTGAACCCTTCGGAGAAATCCACCGTCAGGTCATCGATAAGGGCATAGTTCTGAATATGAAGATGCTGTAGCATACGGGATGTTAACCTCTTTTCGTTCCACCTTGCAGGATGGCATCGTATTGTGAGGATTTCGACGGGTCGATCTGTTTCATGATATTGCTAGCCTTCGTCTTCTCTTGTTGAGTGCCTTCGCTGAACACGTTGATGATTTCGTCGCGTTTGGCTTCGATGATGAGCTGAAGGACAAAGCAAGTCGGGTAGCTGTTGTAAACGGTCTGAAGGTTCTCCAGGGCTTGGAGGATGGCGGCGCGACCCTCGTCGGGATGTTCTGACATGACATCAAGTCCAAGACGGTGGTATTGATAAAGGAATTGGTGAAGCGGAGCGTATGCGGTGTTGTTCATGTTCTCCGCCAACCAATAACGGTTTCTGTTGCCGTCGAAGGCTTTCCATCCGGGTTGTGACGAGCTTTGCGCATTGCTGACCACTTTTTGCGCGGCCTCGAAGAAAGGAGCTCCGCCGTTGAGGGAGAAACTGTCAAAGTCAAGGCCCAGGAACATGTACACGTAAAATGCCAAAGTAGAGGTCAGATCCGACATGTGGGTGTTGATGCTGAAGTCAAGAGGTTGGCCGTCCATGTAGTCGAAATAGAAATGTTGGTCCACGTAGTTGAGAATCGGCGTGGTGTAGCTTGCCTTGTAACAAGGTCTTCGTAATGCCATGTTGAGGTCGGCGGTATAGGATTCAGTCCCCGACCGTTCCTTGATCGTGATGGCGATGGAACACTCGATTTTCTCCGTGGTCTTGAAGTTGATGTTCGTCCACTTGGTGTTGTTGATGAACTCATACAAGGCGGTTTGCATGTTCTGAAACACGGTTCTGTCAGTGCCAGACACCTGGTTGGTGTTGACTCGGATGTCGCATTTCAGTTCCTGGGCATGAAGCGGCATGGCCCATAACATCATGCCCAGGATCAGTATGGATAAGAGTGTTCTTTTCATGGCTTTAGAATTCGTCCTGTGTTTCCTTCCGGGGATTGCGGAAGTAAATCTCGTCATTGAGAAATTCATGAATGGCGATCAGTGTGGGTTTGGGCAGACGCTCGTAGAACTTGGCGATTTCAATCTGCTCGCGGTTTTCAAAAACCTCCTCCAGACTGTCGTTGTTGGTGGCGAACTCTTCAATTTTCTTGTTGAGTTCCTCTTTCATCTCGCTGGCGATTTGGTTGGCGCGTTTGGTCAAGATAGCCACAGTCTCATAAATGTTTCCAGTCCCTTTGTAAAACTGGTCTTTCTGACGGGTGACCACCGTCGTTTCGGTTCTGATTTTTTTGAAATCCATGGTATTTAATCTAAGTTTTCTAATTTTTTTCTTGCTTTGGTGGCTACGGACTCAAGTTCTTTCAGATACTTGCTCTCCGGGAAAAGGTATGAGAGCGTGTTGAAGCGTTCAATACAGGCTTCATAACGCTCCCGTTGTTTTGAGGGAATGCTGTTTTCAGCATAGTTATAATATGCTTTTGACATCTCGCAAAGCACTTCCTCGCGATGGCTGGTGTTGGGATACTTCTTCAACAGGTTCTCAAAACAAGTGATGGCGGCGTTGTAGTTCTCCATCTTGTTGTAAAGGAGACAGATGTTGTAGTCTTTTTCCTCCAACTTGTTGTTGAGATTCTCAAGCAGCTCGTTGGCTCGTGCGAGACTGTCGCTTTGCGGATAACGCTCGATGAATGCCTTGAGCTGGTTGATGGCTGTCATGGTGTTGCGTTGGTCGAGACTCATGTTGGGGGAGGTGAGATAGTTGCAATAGGCGTTCATAAAAGCGGCCTTTTCGGCGTCCATGGAAAACGGATAGCTTTGGATGAACTTGTCGAAATAGTAGCTTGCAATCTCGTAGTCGTAAGTCTCATAATAGCACATGGCTGTGCGATAGGCTACATACTCTCCCCTTGGAGTGCCGCGGTAGGCGGTTTGGAGCAGGTCGAAAAGCTGCAACGCCTTGTAATAGTCTTTTCGGTCATAATAGTCCATCGCCACCTCATATTTCACATCGTTGTCAGTGCTCTTGATGATGCGGTTGAACTCATTGCATGAACATAACGCAATGAGACACAGACAGACCAGATTTAGTATCCTCTTTTTCATTAATCTGCAAAAATACACTTTTTTGTCTTATAATGGCTGCTTTTGGTGTTTATTTTTCAATTACGAGCTTTTTCACCCTATGGGTCTCTTTTCCTTGAAGTCTTAAGAAATAGACACCTTGCTCCATCATACTAGTGTTGATTTGTGTTTTGCCTTGGCAGGTGCCGGAAAGGATGACTTGGCCGAGGCCGTTGACAATCTCATATTGGAACGAGTCAATGCCTTCCAGCGTCAGGATTCCTTGGGTTGGGTTCGGGTAAACCTTGATCATCTCCAGGCTGTGCTCATGGGTGGACCAGTCTCTGATGAAGACGGTGACCGTTGCGGTTTCGGTAGTGCCTTGGCCATCGGTGACGGTAACCGTGTAAGTGGTTTCTTGTTCAGTAGGCGTGGCAATGGGATTGGCGATGTTGGGGTCGCTGAGTGTTTCGGCAGGTTCCCAATGATAGCTGTATTCGCCGTCTCCACCCGTGACAGTGACTGTCAACTGGGAGGTCTCACCTTCATTAATGGTTTGTGGCTCGGCTGATGCATTGATTTCGAGGGGTGCGAATCCACCACCAAGGCATTGCACGGTGGCAGTCCATCCACTATAACTGACTCCATAGTCCGAAGTGAAATGGAAAGTCAAGGCGCCGTCAGCGTTATTGGCGGTGATGGTGCCGGGGCTGTTGGAACCCGTGAAAGTGCCCACTGATGGAGCGGAAGTGGAAGTCCCGTCGTGAATATACAGGAAGTCCCAGTTGTTTTCCAGTGAGAACTCAGTGAAAGTCACTTGTATGGCGCCTCCGGCAGCACCTGGGAGGAAAGTCATGGTAAGATCTTTCATGTCACCATAGTTTCCAGTTGGGCCTCCGTTATCGTAGAACAAGGCATTGCAAGTCTCTATAGTGCCGTTCTGCATGTTATATGACTCACTAACAGTGATGTAATCATGCTTGGTGACGGTCTCAGTCTGTCCATTGCTATTGGTGACAGTCAAGGTGACATCATAACTTCCGATTTCGTTATAGACGATGCCAGTGGGGTTTTGGCTTGTGGAGGTGGAAGGCGTACCACCCTCGAAGATCCATTGCCAACTGACCAGGTTGGCACCCCATGTTTGGTCGGTGAAGTTCACGCTACCATGCAAGGCGACATCGGTCGCATTGGCTGTGAAGTCGGGGAGGAGTCCCTCGCCCGCTTGAAGCTGTACGTTCAAAGTGACGCTTTCACCATCCGCCACAGTGACGGTTTCCTGATGTGGATAATAGCCATTGGCGGTAAAGGTCAAAGTATAGGTGCCGCCTTTGATGGGGCGGTGATAGTCGCCCGCAGGAAGATGGCTCTTGACTGGGGAGTATTCGTCGTCATGGCCAGTGATGGTGACGTTGGCCACAATTGGATTTCCCGTAGCCATGTCGGTTACCACACCGTGGATGCCATAGAGGCATTGGTTCATAAAAGCGAAGATGGAGTTCTTGTTGTAGTTCCAGAAATTGGGCAGTTGCGAGCCGCTGGGGAGTTTCGTGTTGGAGCATTCAATGGTCAGCTCGCGGCATTGGGCGTAAGCGTTCATATAATCCTGGCGTCCACCACCGATTGTGTACCATTGTGCACCATTGGTGATGCCGTTGTTGTAGTCAGTCATGTAATTCGGATTCACCTGATGCGTGAGGTCAGCGTATTCGTGGCTGATGAGCTGATACCATGCGTCATCGGCGTGAAGCGTGTAGGAGTTATCCCAGGGGTAGTTCATCACCTCAGCACCACCGTGGTAGTTGGCTCCCATGACAAAAGGATAATCCTGGGCAAATTGCATGAACCATTGAGTCTCCAGGGCATAGTCTTCACCATCGGGGTGGGCGGAGCCATGGGGATCAGGGTAGTTGCGGTTCATATCCACTCCGTATGCATTGTAGCGAGTGGCTCCGTTCACATTGTTGTTTCCACCGTGGTACGTGCCGTCGGGGTTGGTGAGAGGAGCGATGAACAAATCGATGTTGTTCATGACGTTTTGTACTTCGGGTTCATTGGGATTCTCAAGGAGATAATCGATGAGGCGAAGCATCATGATCCAGCCGGTGGTCTCGTCCCCGTGGATGGTGGAGGTATAGAGGAACTTGGGCTTGCCATCGCCATTGCCGTTGTTAAGGTGGGCTACCAAAATCTTGCGTCCTGAGTTCAAAGTGCCAAGGCTGAAGATTTCGCACTTGTCAGGGTGATCGGTGCCAAACTGATACATCATATCCTCGTAAGCACTATAGGAGGGATAGCTGTCCCATTCGTATTCAGTGCGGTTGTTCCCATCCCACATCGCCGCTTTCTCGAGCATGGAAGGAGGCGTTTGAAGCACAACGTCGTAGCCGAGTTTCTGAAATTTCTCAAACTCTTCGTTGTTGGCGTATGCTGTGACAACATTGCCATCGACACGGTCAACCGAGATGGTGTGGGCGATGATGTCCAATGGGTCATCCCCGTGAAGATTAAAAGTAAAATAATACTCATTGCGATCCTGCATGAGTTGTTTCATTTCTTGCTGGCTTTTCTGAGCATAGATGTTACCGCAAATCATTGTTGCGATTAACAGTAAAAAACGTAAAAGTTTCATCGTATTATTAGAATTGTTATAATAATTTATTACTCTTAAATAAATCTCTTAAATTTATATTATTATTATTTTCTTCTCTTCTTCCTCAATCATCTTCTCTACTGTTTCATTGACCGGAACCAAAGGCAGACGGAGAACATTTTGGCAGAGTCCCATGAGGCTCATAAGATATTTGATGCCGGCGGGGTTGCCATCGGCGAAGATGAGTTGGTTCATGCGCAGCATGGCATAATGCAGACGCAGTGCCTCCTCAGTTTGTCCATCTCTCATGGCGCGCATCATACGGCTAAACGGTTTGATATAGGCGTTGGCTGCCACCGAGATCACGCCTTGGGCGCCGAGTGCCATCAAGGGTTGGGTGATTCCGTCGTCGCCCGAGAGCACATCGAAGTCAGAGGGCTTGTCGCGTAGAATCTCCATGATCTGTTGTAGGTTGCCCGAGGCTTCTTTCACTGCGATAATGTTGGGATGCTGGGCCAGCTCAACGCATGTGGAAGCTTGCAAGTTGACTCCCACTCGACCGGGAACATTGTAAAGGATGACCGGGACTGGGCTGGCATCGGCGATGGCTTCGAAGTGTGCCTTCATGCCACGTTGGTTGGGCTTGTTATAGTAAGGCACCACGGAAAGGATGCCGTCAATTCCTGTAAAGTCTTGTGACTTTATCTGTTCGATGACTGAACAAGTGTTGTTGCCTCCCATGCCGAGTAGCACAGGCAGCCTTTTCCCGTTTGTGTTCAAGATGGTACTGACCACTTGTTTCTTCTCATCCTGGCTGAGTGTAGGAGCTTCGGAGGTGGTCCCGAGGGCGACGAGGAAGTCGGCCCCGCCTTCAACGACGTGGTTGACGACGTTTTCCAAGGCTGTGATGTCAACAGTCTTGTCTTGTTTGAAAGGAGTGATAAGGGCAATGCCTGTTCCTTTAAAAGGATTGTTTTTCATAGGAGATAAGAGGTTGATGGTAAAAATGTTTAATCATTTTGAGGAGATCCCAAGAGCGCCTGTAAGTAATCATGAAGGACTTTGATTTCGGAAGCGGGGTTCGACTCATTTCCGGTGTCGATAATCAAATCATATATGCCGTAATGATCGCTTTTCAAGAAGCTGACTCGGAAACTGGCGTTGGGGAGGGTGGCCATGTAGTCGCTGATGTCGGTGTGCTTCTTCGCCATGTTAATCAGCAGGTGAGTCATGGGTAACTTTCTAATCTCCTCCTGTTTTTCTGCCGTCAACACTTTCATGAATCCGAAATCTTGGGTGGTCACTTCGCAATATTGGTCGCTTCGCAGCATGTCGTCGGAAGCTTTTTCGCTGATGATGATAAACCGAGTCCGGGCGATTCCGAAGATGGTCTTGATACGTTCTTCAATAGCTCTGACGTTCTGTTTGTCCAAATCTTCGATGATGAGAATCACCGAGTTCATCCGCTCGAAGTCGGGCATCTTGCATCCTTTCTTTTCGGCGATGAACTGGTCAATGGAACGGTTTAAAATTTTATATTTTAGTTTCTCAAACATCCGTTTCCGAAATAATTAATGTGCAAAAATAACGATTTCCACCTATTTAATAGTATTTTTGCGCAAAAATTTGCAGATGATTATTACAGTATTAGGAAGTGGCACCTCCCAAGGAGTCCCTATTATTGGTTGTCAATGTCCTGTCTGTCAATCTACTGACCCGAGAGACAGGCGTACACGTACCTCGTTATTAATACGGACGGATGCGGTCACCGTGGTGGTGGACGCAGGCCCTGATTTCCGTCAACAGATGTTGCGAGAGGGAGTGACTCATCTTGACGCTGTCTTCATCACACACGAGCATAAGGATCATATTGGGGGGCTTGATGATGTGCGGCCTTTCATTTTCAGCCAGGGAAACCACCCGATGCCTTTGTATGTGTCGGAGACCGCCTTGCCAGAGATCAAGCGAGAGTTCTCATACGCTTTCGAGGAACATCTTTATCCCGGTGCGCCCACTTACGAGGTGCATCTCATTGATGAAACTCCTTTTGACTTCGGAGACCTGCATGTGGAGCCAATCCGGCTGAAACATTATACCCTCACGTCATACGCGTTCCGTTTCGGACGCTTCGCATACGTCACCGATCTTAGTGAGATCTCTGATGCGGCCATCGACCGTTTGAGAGGGGTTGAATATTTGATTATCGAAGCCTTGGGACGTAAAAAACATTATTCCCATATCGATTTGGAACAGGCCGTCCAGATTGCCAACGAGCTTCAGGTAAAACGTGCTTGGTTCACCCATTGTAGTCATCATATTGGAAAAACCATCGACGTAAATGCGGAACTTCCTGATAATATGAGGCTTGCATACGATGGACTTAGCTTTCAAGTGTGATGTAATTCTATTTATAATCAGAAAATAATAAGAATTTTATAAATATTTTTTCTTTTTTTCTTGTATAATTGAAATTTTTCCTATTTTTGTGTCGATTTAACAATTTGATACAATGGAATACAAATCAATTCATGTAGGCCGTATGGTTGTCATTGAGATGCTGCGGCAAGAAAAAAAGGCAAGCTGGCTTGCCCGAGAGGTCAATCGGGAAAGAAGTAGCATCTATAAAATGTTTGGACGTGACAGTCTGGATGTGAATATGCTCATCCAAATCAGTCTCTTGCTAAAGCATGATTTCTTCAAGGATATCTCCGAGCGAGTGTTTGGTTCTCAGGAAGATAGTAATAGTTGTAAAAATAAAACCAAAAAAAATAATCAAAAAATCATATAATAGTAGAAGAATTATTTTTATATTTGCAGCTGAACGAAAAACCAATGGTTCATTTGTATCTCGACCGACTGGATGCTGCAGTGATGCCCCATCCAGTTTTTATGGAATGCAACAATATGTAGCAGTTTATTTGCGAATGTTACATATCAGATTAAAATAAACGTCAGTTTTTTTCCATGCTTTTTTGAGAAGGGTGTTGGCCACTTGTTGGTCAACGCCTTCTTTTGTAATCAGACCAGCTCTTTCGGATAGCAGATGAAGTGTTTGGTCACTGGCTGTGACAACACTGAGATGTTGAGTTGGTCAGAAGCTTCGCTGATGTCGCGCAGCGTCCCGTCTTTGTATAAAATGTTGATAGCTGGCTTCTTGGGATGATACGCGTGATTTGACGAGATCCCTTGCAGCAACATGAAACTGGCATCGTATAAGGTAATTCCATAATGTCTCGCGATCTTGTGCAACAGCTCGTCCACGTAGTCTGATTTAAAAGGCTCCTGTTGTATCTCGATGCGGAACAGTTGCCGGTTTATCAGTCGGCGGCATAACTCACTCAGCACAAAATCTTTGTCATCACACCACATTTTCACCGCAGTCATCACGTCGTAGTCATCCAACTTCCCGAATGCCTCCAATATCACCTCCATGTCGGCGTCATTCCCGTATGGCTCTTTGTGCCCCAGGAAAAACGAAAGGGCAGGGGTGGCTGGGAGCGGACGGCTTTGGTTGATGAGTCTGGCGCGTTTCAATATCTCACGCAGCATGTATTCAGCACTCAATACGGTCTTGTGCATATACACCTGCCAATACATGATGCGACGCGAGACCAGAAAACTCTCCACGGAATAGATCCCTTTGGCCTCGATGGCAAGGTCGTTGCCCACCACCTCCATCATGTCTAAAAGGCGTTCCGCATTGACGTTGCCTTCAGCGACCCCAGTGAAAAAGCTGTCGCGTTTCAAATAGTCAATGCGGTCAACATCCAGTTGACTGGAGATTAACTTGCTTAAAAAGCCTTTCTCGTACGTCCCTGTGAAAATCTGAAGCGCGAGGTCGAGCCTGCCCTCATATAGCTTGTTGAATTGTTTCATGATCTGCAAGGAAAGGTCTTCGTGCGTAATGCCTTGCACGATGCTGCTCTCCAACGTGTGGGAGAAAGGACCATGACCGCTGTCGTGCAAAAGGATGGCCAGCGATGCCGCCTCTAACTCACTGTCGGTGATGTCATATCCTTTCCCGCGAAGCAGATGAATAGCCCTTCGCATCAAATGCATGGCACCAAGACTATGTGAGAATCGGGTGTGGTTGGCGTTCGGATAAACCATGTTGGTGAGGCTTACCTGTTTGATTCTTCTAAGACGCTGGAAAACAGGATGTTCTATAATGTCAAAATGCAGTTCGTCGGGGATGCTCACAAATCCATAAATGGGATCGTTGACGATTTTCTTTTTGTTGGTCTCCACCATGATTTAAGTTAAAATTGAGAATTGAGAATTTGGATTTTAGAATTTTAAATTACGCAACAAAATTATGATTTTTGCGTTAAGTAATTGCTTTCTTTGCTGAATTTTTGAAATTTAAAATCAAATCATATATGGAAAAAACAACAATTCTTTGGGCGGATGATGAGATCGACCTGCTGAAACCGCATATCATGTTTTTGGAACAAAAAGGCTATCACGTGGTGACTGCTAACAGTGGCTCGGACGCTATCGACCTGGTTAAGGAGCAACATTTCGACATTGTCTTCTTGGATGAGCAGATGCCCGGTGTCAGCGGCATTGAAGCACTGGAGGTCATCAAGCGTGAATACCCGTCGCTCCCTGTGGTGATGATTACGAAGAGCGAAGAGGAACGTATCATGGAGGACGCGATTGGCTCTAATATTGCCGACTACCTGATTAAACCTGTCAACCCCAATCAGATCCTTCTTTCACTGAAACGTAACCTTGAGAACAAAAAACTCCGCGATGAGAAATCTTCCATGGGATACCAACAGGAATTCCGGAAGATTTCGATGGATATCAACAACAATCTGAATTTCAATGAATGGGTCGAGGTGTACAAAAACCTGGTGCGCTGGGAGCTGGAACTTCAGAAATCCACTGATGAGAGTATCAAAAGCATCCTGGCGGAGCAAAAACAGGAAGCTGATGCCATCTTCACCCGCTATGTCGAAAAACATTATGTCGACTGGATTCAGGGCAAAGCTGAAAAGCCGGTGATGTCCCATACCCTGGTCCGCGACAAAGTGCTCCCTCGTCTTACCGATGATGCACGTCCGCTTTTCTTTATTGTGATCGACAACCTGCGTTATGACCAATGGAAGGCTATCCAGCCCCTCGTTGAACAGTACTTCAGGGTGATTTCTGACGAAGTGTATTACAGCATCCTTCCCACCACCACACAATATGCGCGGAACGCTTTGTTTGCGGGTTCCATGCCGCTCGAGATCCGACGCCGGTACCCGAAATGGTGGGTCGATGAGGAGGATGAAGGCACTAAAAACCAGTTTGAGGGTGAACTTTTCGGCGAACAACTGAAACGCTTCGGAAAGAATGTCAAATACTCCTATAACAAAGTGCTGAACCTCCAGGCAGGGAAAAAACTCTATGAACAGATGTCGAACCTGATGCAGAACAAAATCAATATTATCGTGTACAACTTCGTTGACATGTTGTCGCATGCGCGTACCGAAATGGAGATTATCCGCGAATTGGCTGACGACGAGGAAGCTTACCGCTCATTGATGTACTCGTGGTTCGAGCATTCAAGCCTCCTCGACATGATGCGTTTCATCGCTGAAAAGGGTTGCGACATGGTGGTCACCACCGACCATGGCTCGACCTTCGTCAAGAACCCTGTCCGTATTCTTGGCGATCGTGAGGTCAATACCAATTTGAGATACAAGTATGGCAAAAACTTGAAATACAACCCCAAAGAAGTGTTTGAGGTGAAAGACCCCGAGAAGATATTCCTCCCTAAAATCAATCTCAGCACTAGCTATGTGTTTGCCGGAGCGGGCGACTTCTTTGCCTATCCGAACAACTATAACTACTATGTGAGTTATTATCGCAATACCTTCCAACATGGTGGTATCTCCATGAGTGAGATGCTGATTCCGGTGATCACGTTGTCCTCTAAACGCTAATCTTTTTGGTCATGAAAGAACAGGTGTTTCATGTAAACGGTGTGGAGGCTCTTTCCGAGGTGTCGGAATACCTGATGTCTCTTCGCTCCGAGGCGGATGTCGTTGCTTTTTATGGGTCAATGGGGGCGGGCAAGACGACCTTGATCAAGAATCTTTGTCATCGCATGGGGGTTACCGACGAGGTGAACAGCCCGACCTTCGCCATCGTCAACGAATATGTCACCGAAGAAGGGGAACCCGTTTATCATTTCGACTTCTATCGGATTAAGAAAATGGAGGAGGCTTACGACATCGGTTATGAGAATTATTTCTATAGCGGCTATCTTTGCCTTATCGAATGGGCTGAGCTGATTGAGCCTTTGCTTCCTGACACTTACCTCCGGGTGGATATCATGCCGGGCGATTCGGACGACGAGCGCGTCATCCGTTGCAGCGTTGTGAGTTGATTGTTGAAAGGGATTGGATGATGATGACGCATGAAGAGTTGAAACAAGTATTGGCCGAGGCATCCAAAGTGTTTGTCCTTACGGATGAAAACGTTGCCATGTATTGGCTCACCGAGCTGGAACACTGGCTGGGATTGGCTGGTGCGTCGGAGATTGTAATCAAGCCGGGCGAATCGCAGAAGACCTTGCAGACCGCTCAGCGACTTTGGAAAACTCTTTTGAAACAGGGTGCCGACCGGCATTCGATACTGATCAACTTCGGAGGAGGTGTGATTACCGATTTGGGTGGTTTTGTGGCTTCCTGCTATCAGCGAGGCATCCGCTTTGTCAATGTTCCGACGACCTTGTTGGCCATGGTCGACGCTGCCATCGGGGGAAAAAACGGAGTCGACTTCGGAGGTTGTAAGAACCAGATAGGCACTTTCGCTGAACCTTTGGAGGTGATGGTAAGCCCTGTGTTGCTCAGCACCCTTCCGGATCGGGAACTGCTTTCGGGACTGGCGGAAATGGTCAAATATGGTTTCATCGCCGATCCTTCCATGTTGGGCGTCCATCAGAATAATTATGAGCAATATATTCTGCGGGCGGGTCAAATCAAACGGGAGATTGTCGCCCAGGACTATACTGACCAGGGAAAACGCAAGATATTGAACTTCGGACACACCCTCGGACATGCTTTCGAGAGCTTCTCCTATAACACGCCTTGTCCGTTGACACATGGCGAGGCGGTGGCTGCTGGCATGGGATGCGCCTTGTGGCTGTCGGTACAGCAGTGTGGACTTTCGGAACAGGTGTTTCGGAATTATGTGCCGAAGCTGAAATATTTGCTGAATAAGGCCGAATGGCAGTTGAAAGAAGAAGATGTTCCGGCCTTGTTGAAACCGCTTGCTCATGACAAGAAAAACCGTGCGGGTCAGCTTCGTTTTGTGTTGTTGGCCGAAGTGGGTCATCCCGTTTGTGATTGCGAGGTGTCTGAGTCCTTGGTGCGTCAGGCTGTTGTCGAGGTGCTGAATGTAATCCGTTGAGTTATGAAAGGGGTTTTGCACGGGAGCGTTAACCTGCCGGGAAGCAAGAGTGAGAGCAATCGTGCTCTGATGATTGCGGCATACGGTGGTTTTCCTTTGCAGGTGGAGTGTCTATCCGAAGCTCATGACACGGTATTGCTGCAGCAGCTTTTGGCGAAGATTGAAAAGGCGGAAACAGGCTTGCCCTGTGAAATCGATTGCGAGGATGCCGGTACTGTGGCACGTTTTCTCTTGACTTATCTGGCCTGCCGCGATGGCGTATGGGTTATGACGGGTACGGAACGGATGCGGCAGCGTCCAATGAAGCCGCTCATTGATGCTTTACGTCAGCTGGGTGCCGACATCGTTTGCCTGAATCGTGAAGGCTTCCTGCCTTTGAAAGTGAAAGGAAGATCTTTGGCAGGAGGAACTGCTGAGATTGATATTTCCCAAAGCAGCCAGTTCGTCTCCTCTTTGATCTTGGCAGCGCCCTCATGGGAGCATGGGCTCACTTTGACGCTTAAAGGGAACGCTGTGTCGATTCCCTATCTTGAGATGACGCTTTCTATGATGAAGCTTTTCGGTGCCGATGCCTGTAAGCACGATTCGGTCATAACCGTTCGTCCCCAACCTTATCATTCTATTCCTTTCAGGGTATCCACTGACTGGAGCTCAGCTGCCTCGTGGTATGAGTGGGTTGCCTTGGCCGAAGAAGGCTCCGTTTTGTTAAAAGGCTTGCGACAAGATGGACTCCAAGGGGATCGGAAGCTGGTTGAACTATTTGAGCCTCTTGGAGTGTCAACGGTGTTTCAAGATGAAGGCGCAAAGTTGGTGAAAACCGCTCTTGACCCTGACTTGCCATCGAGGCTGGACTTTGACATAGCCGATACCCCTGATCTTTTTCCTTCGCTTTTGACCACTTGTGTGGCATTGCACCTGCCCGCCATCTTTCACGGAACACGGAATCTTGTGCTGAAGGAATCCAATAGAGTGGAATCAATGATTTCTGAATTGTCAAAAGTTTACACCTTTATTAATATAATAGATGACGATTTTATTATAATTGATAAATCATTATATAAAAATACTCAAATTAATAATCATAGTGTTTGCTTTACAACATATCTGGATCATCGTGTTGTGATGGCGCTGGCTCCGTTGTCGGTCAAGCTGGGCGAGGTGTCTTTTGATTACCCTGAAGTGGTTTCCAAATCTTATCCGAACTTTTGGACTGAAATAGAAACATTTACAAATTAATTTCTACTATTTGCGTTTTTTTCCATAAAAAAGTTTTTTAAATACGTGTTTATTGCCTACTTTTGCACGAATTTTAACAGCAACTGCAAAAGTAATGACGATAGATCTTTTTATTCCATGTTTTATCGACCAATTCTATCCTCAGACGGCGGTCAACACTGTGAAAGTGCTTGAAAAGGCAGGGGTGGAGGTGAACTATAACCCCGACCAGACCTGTTGTGGGCGCTTTGCTTTCAACGCGGGTTTTATTGAAGAAGCCAAGGCGTTGGGCGACAAATTCTTGGCGGATTTCGACAACAACCGTCCGGTGGTGGCTCCCACTGCCTCTTGTGTGGCGTTCATCAAGAAACGCTATTCGGAATTGTTCTTTAATACCGCTAATCACTTGAATTTCAAGCGACTTGAAAAAAATGTCTATGAGTTGACCGAGTTTTTAGTGAATGTGCTTCATTATGATGATTTTGGCGCTGAGTTTCCTCACAAGGTGACCTATCACGACAGCTGCAGCGGATTAAGGGATCTCCATATTGGCAAGGAGGCGCGTCAGCTACTGTCGCATGTCAAGGGACTTGAGCTGATTGAGATGAAACAGACGGATATGTGCTGTGGAGGGGAGTTTACTTTTGCTATGAATAACGAAGACCTTTCGGTTGGTATGGCAAGCCACAAGGTGCGCAACGGCATGAACACAGGGGCGGAATACATCGTTTCCACTGATATGTCATGCCTGATGCACCAGAAAAGCTATATTGATGCCAATGGGTTGCCGATTCAGGTGATTCATATCGCTGATATTTTGGCCACTGGATGTTGAACCGAATGGTGAAGGATTGAAAAACGATTGAGTATGGCTGATTTTTTTGTACACGAGAGCAGTTATATCGATGATAATGTAAAAATAGGACAAGGCACCAAGATTTGGCATTTTTGCCATGTGCAGTCGGGTGCGGTCATTGGCGAACGCTGTTCGTTGGGCCAAAATGTAAATGTGGGCAACAACGTGAAGATTGGCAACGGCGTTCGGATTCAGAACAACGTATCCATCTATGAAGGGGTGGAGATTGAAGACAATGTGTTCTGCGGCCCAAGTTGTGTTTTCACTAATGTGACCACGCCGAGAGCGCATTTCCCTGTCCATGGTGTTTATGCGAAGACGAAAATATGCGAGGGTGCCTCTTTGGGTGCCAACTGTACGGTGGTATGCGGTCATACCGTGGGCAAGAGTGCCTTGATAGCCGCTGGAGCCGTTGTCACCAAAGATGTGAAGCCTTACGCATTGATGGCCGGTGTCCCCGCCCGTCAGATTGGCTGGGTTTGCGAATGCGGCAAGCGCCTCGATGCCTCTTTAAAATGTGACTGCGGCCGTAACTATCACGAATCCGAAGGCTTCTTACTTCTTTCTTCTAACTCCTAACTTCTTAAAAAATGCAATTCCGAGATTTAAAAACACAATATGCCGTCTTGAAAGACGATATGGATCAAGCCATCCTCGATGTGGTGGCTTCCAGTGCCTACGTCATGGGGCCCAAGATCAAAGAAATGGAAAACGCTTTTGCCGAGTATGTCGGCGTGAAGCATTGCATTGCCTGCAATAGCGGCACCGATGCGTTGCTTTTGGCGTTGAAGGCCTGGGATATCAAACCAGGAGATGCCGTGTTTGTGCCCTCTTTCACCTTCTTCGCTTCTGCTGAGGTGATTGCCATGCAAGGGGCGACACCGGTGTTTGTCGATGTGAATCCCGATACCTATAACATGGACGATGTGGATCTTCAACGTAAGATCAAGCAGGTCATTTGGGATGGCGTGTTGACTCCCCGCGCGGTGATCGTCGTGGATTTGTTCGGCCTTCCAGCGAACTTTGAGGCCATACGCGCTACGGCGGAGCGTTTCCGTCTGTACGTGTTGGAAGATGCCGCCCAAGGCTTTGGCGGTCGTATCGGGGAGGAGATGGCCTGTACCTTTGGCGACATCTCGACCACCTCGTTTTTCCCGGCCAAGCCAGTGGGATGTTATGGCGACGGTGGGGCGGTGTTTACCGACAATGATGTATGGGCCGAGCTTATCGAATCGTATCACATCCATGGCAAGGGCAGTGACCGTTACGACAATGTGCGTATCGGCATGAACTCCCGCCTCGACAGTATTCAGGCTGCTATCTTGCTTGTGAAGCTGAAAGCCTTCAAGGAGCACGAGCTGGAGGATGTCAACAAAGTCGCTGCCAGGTATACGGAGTTGCTTCGCGGCGTAGTGAAGACCCCCGTGGTGCCAGAAGGTTTTTATTCCAGCTGGGCACAATACACCATTCAAGTTGAGAACAAGGAAGTTAGGGCTCGTTTGCAAGCAGCCTTGAAGGAAAAGGATATCCCCACCGCAGTCTATTATCCCATCCCCATGCACCGTCAAACCGCTTTCAGCTATCTTAATCCTGAAGAGAACCTTTGTCCCGTTTCTGATCAGCTCGCCGACAAAGTCCTCTCTCTGCCCATCCACCCTTATCTCACAGAAAAAGACCAGGACCTCATTTGTAACACCCTTAAAACCCTATTAAACTCTTAACCCGTCATTCCCCACAAACAATGTCCTTCTTCAAGAATCTGACATATCGCGAAAACTATGAGGCTGCCATCGAGTACCTCAGCAGTGTTGAGCCAAAACACTCGCCGACGTTCGACATGGTCAATGCACCCTTGGAATTGCAGGAGCTTCTGAAAGTGGCGTATATGCCCCGAAGTGAGGAACGCTCAAAATGGTTGAATGATTTTGTTAAAGAGTGTTGGGCTGTCCCTGACGGCGAGGCTGAAGTGCTGTTGGCGGAAGATCACCTCAATGCCATCCGTTATGTGAATCGGTATCTTCGTAAGGCAAATGATAAACTGAAACAAAATGGTTTTTTGGCGGTGTCTTTCGACAGTGCCGCAAAACGACGTGTGCAGTTTTTCAGCAAATATCCCAAACCGGTAGCCAGATTTTTGTATTTCTTTGACTTTTTATGGCATCGAGTCTGTCCGAAGATGGGTTTAACACGGAGGTTTTATTATTTCTGCAACCGCAAGGAGCGTAAAGTGTTTCCTCGCCCCGAGATTCTTGGACGACTTTACTACTGTGGTTATGACGTGGTTTCAGAACAATATATCCACGACCGCTATTGCGTCATTGCCCAAAAGAAACGTCCTCCTTGCCGCGATCCCCATACATACGGGCCTATCATTAAGTTACACAGGATTGGCAAAAACGGAGAACTATTCTGGGTGTATAAATTCCGCACGATGTACGCCTATTCGGAATACCTCCAGACCTACATCTACGAGAATAACCACTTGCAAGAAGGCGGCAAGTTCGCTGATGACTACCGGGTTACGGGTTGGGGCAAGATGTTGCGTAAGCTGTGGATTGATGAATGGCCGATGTGGATCAACATCTTTAAGGGGCAGATGAAGCTGGTGGGAGTCCGTCCTCTGAGCCAGCAATATTTTAATCTTTACAGTCCTGAGATTCAGCAATTACGTATCAAAACCAAACCAGGTATGTTGCCTCCTTTCTATGTGGACATGCCTGAGACTCTCGAGGAAATCCAGGAAAGTGAACGACGCTATTGCGAGGCCTATCTGAAACATCCGTTCCGCACCGATTGGAAGTATTTCTGGAAGATTTTTGGAAATATTGTTTTCCGCCATAAAAGGTCGAAATAAATTCCAATTTTTTTTCTTGTTATTATAATAATTATTATTATCTTCGCATCTTAAAATAGGTGTGACTCTCTAAGTATTGTCCATCGATGATTAAGGCCTTTTTTGATTCTCATAATTCACATTGAATCAGAAGTTTGTGAAGTTATTATGGGAGTCAAGGGGCGAAGCTGTGCCAGTCTAATTCTCTTTTTTTTGTTTCAACAAGCATTTTTTCATCCATGAATAAGCAGTCAGACGAACAGTGGACCACGGTTATCAAGCCTCGAAACAAGCTTTTCGAGGTCAATTTGAAGGAACTGTGGGATTATAGGGATTTGATTTCCCTTTTTATCAAACGCAATATCATCACTCAGTATAAGCAGACCATTTTGGGGCCTTTGTGGTTCGTGGTGCAGCCTGCCTTGACGGTGATTATGTATATGATTGTGTTCGGCGGCATCGCCGGCATCCCCACCGACGGAGTGCCGCGGCCTTTGTTCTATCTTGCCGGTACCTGCATGTGGGCCTATTTCTCCGAATGTTTGACGAAGACTTCCAACACCTTTGTGAACAACTCAAGTATTTTCGGCAAGGTGTATTTCCCGAGGTTGTCGATGCCCATTTCCGATGTGTTGTCGAACCTGTTACGATTTGGCATCCAGTTCGGATTTTTCATGCTCATTTATGCCATTTACGCCATCATAGGGAATTCCGAGGCGCATTTCAACTGGTATGCCTTGTTGTTCCCGGTGTTGGTGGTGATGCTGGCGGGCCTCGCCCTTGGTTTTGGCATTTTAATCTCTTCTATGACCACAAAATACCGTGACTTACAGGTGCTTTTCTCATTCATCGTGCAGCTTTGGATGTATGCCACGCCAATCGTTTATCCTTTGTCACAGACCAAGGGCATGTACTGGAGCGGCATTCCCGTGCATAAGCTGATGTGCCTTAATCCAGTGACCCCTGTGATAGAGACCTTCAAATACGGTTTCCTTGGAGCCGGTGAGTTTGTGGGTTGGCGTTGGCTGATCTACAGCTTCGTCTTCATGTGTGTCCTGTTGGCCTTGGGTGTCGTGGTGTTCAACAAGGTGCAGAAGAGTTTCATGGATACGGTTTGAGATAGAAGACAGAAGATTGAAGACTGCAATAAGAAGGGCTTAACGGTAGGAAATATGGATTGTTTAAAGAAAACAGCGTTAATCACAGGCATAACGGGTCAAGACGGTAGCTATCTGTCTGAATTCCTGTTGGATAAAGGATATGATGTCCATGGTATTATCCGCCGTTCTTCCGTGGATTACCGTGAACGCATCGAGCATCTTGAAGGCCATCCTCATTTTCATCTCCATTACGGAGATTTGGGCGATTCGTTGGGTATTGTTCAGGTGATTAACAAGGTGAGACCTGACGAGATTTATAACTTGGCGGCTCAAAGCCATGTCCAAGTGAGTTTCGACTCGCCCGAATATACTGCCAATGTGGATGCTACTGGAGTGTTGCGTATTTTGGAGGCTGTACGTCAATGTGGTCTAGAAAAGACCTGCCATATCTATCAGGCAAGTACTTCTGAGTTATATGGTAGGGTGGAGGCAGTCCCTCAGGACGAAGAGACCCCGTTTCATCCCTATAGTCCGTATGCGGTGGCCAAACTCTATGGCTATTGGATTATTAAGGAATACCGGGATGCCTACAA
>JAEEGJ010008272.1_pt1 | contig 28838 bp, 27 predicted proteins | sample 8958761 | NCBI WGS metagenome assembly JAEEGJ01 (sample SAMN16246546, study PRJNA631951) | gut metagenome | biome: gut microbiome; feature: rumen; material: RS-attached | host: Bos | place: Iran: Karaj | collected 2018-10
CTTTTGTTCTGTGACTAGTTTTGCTTGAGTCAACTGCTTAAGGAGTTCTTCCTTTTGATATTCAAGAAGATTATTGTACTGGCTTTGTGCAATTACATCCTGAAAATCAAGACTACCTTTCATCTGCGCTTTTACTGCGGCATAGTTTTGTGCGATTTTTTTTAAATTGTCGTTTATTACAGTTTCTACAGCAAGGGCTTTTGCAAGTTCGCCTTCGGCCTGTTGTTTTTCAAAATCGCGAAATTCGAGGACTTTTTGAAGTTCAAAGGTAAATTTCTTCATACATTTACTTTTATGTCATTCCCGTGCTTGACACTTTGTCATAAGGATTGCTTCGCTACGATCGCAATGACACTCTTTATTCAACAACCTGTTTATTTGCATCAACAATTTGCGCAGTGTATGGAATATCCATAGCCGGAGCTTCTACATATTCACTTTCCGGAATTTCTATGCCTGTAAGAGCCGACAGTTTCTGCAAAGTTTCATTCATTGGACAAGGCTCGTATTCTTCCTGTTTGAGGAACTCTTCTATTTCCATGTGCTTGTCTATTGCCTGATCTATTTCCGGGGAGTTACCTTTCTGGGATATTCCAGCTGTAATCATTGTTTCATTCTGAGAATAAGTAGCCATCCATGTACGAAGACAACCTACAGCCTTGCGGGTCTGAGCTCCACTTACACGTTTAGACAAACGAGAAATAGACTGAAGAACGTCAATCGCCGGATAATGGTAAGCTTGTGCTAACTTACGATCTAATACAATATGACCGTCCAGTGTACCGCGAACCTTATCTGTAATAGGTTCATTCATATCATCTCCATCAACAAGAACTGTATAGAAGGCAGTAATAGAACCTTTCTGATTTGTACCGGAACGCTCAAGCAGTTTTGGAATCATATCAAATACGCTTGGCGGATAGCCCTTCTGTGCAGGAGGCTCACCGTTTGCCAAACCAATTTCACGCTGAGCATGAGCAAAACGGGTAACTGAATCCATCATCAGCATAACGTCTTTTCCCTGGTCACGGAAATATTCTGCAATAGCTGTACAAACCTGTGCGGCACGAAGACGACAGATTGAAGGTTCATCACTGGTAGCTACAACTAACACAGAACGCTTCATACCTTCTTCACCAAGGTCACGCTTAACAAAGTCCAGAACCTCGCGGCCACGTTCACCAATCAAACCAATTACGTTTATATCAGCATCTGTATTGCGGGCAATAATACTAAGCAAGGTGGACTTACCAACACCAGAGCCTGCAAAGATTCCAAGGCGCTGACCTTTACCAACTGTAAGAAGTGAGTCTATGGCACGGACACCGGTTGAAATACGGCGGTTAATATCTGTACGCTCGTTTGGAGAAGGTGGAGTGGCCACAGCAGGATAATAGGTATCTGGAACAATTTCACCCTTATCATCACAAGGGCGGCCTGCCGCATTAATCATTCTACCTAAAAGATTTGGTCCAACCGGAACCATAAGACTGCGGCCGGAAGCAACAACCTCGCAGCCAACCTCGATTCCTTTGGTTTCGCCAAAAGGTGCAAGCTTTACAGTTTTATCATCAAGGCCGACAACCTCTGCCTGAAGCATTTTGCCATCGCGCAATTTTATCGTACACATTTCGCCGATTACCGAGCGCGGCCCTTCGCTTTCAACCTCCAGACCTTTTACGGCAGTTACACGGCCGGTGTAGAGGATTGTTTCTGCATCAACAACCTTTTCGAGATATTTTGTAAAATTGAATTCACCAGTATATGAAGAACGCATGGCCCCACCCCCGCACTAACAATTACTCTGAGGTAAGAGGATCTGACCGCTTGATATTTTTAACAGGAGAAACTTCGAGAATCTTATTTTCAAGCTCAGTAAGCTGACTTGAAATACGGGCATCAATAGCACCAAAGTCTGTTTCTACGATACAGCCACCCTTTTCAACAGAAGAATCTTCCTGAACAGTAATTCCCTGAACATTTTCAACATGCTTAATAAACTCATCTGCATGTTCGGTAGTCATCTTTACATCTTCAATATTAACACGAAGTGTAACGCTTCCGCGGGTCTTAACCTTACGCAAAGCGGCAACTGTATTTGCCATGATAACGTTTTTCTGATTTTCAGAAAGAATTTTGATAACCTTGCGGGCCATCAGAATTACGAGCTCAACAATCTGACTTTCTGTATCCTGCAGGATTTCTTCACGACGCTGCATAACTGCTTCGAGAATCTTATGCATGCGCTCAATAAGACGTTCAACTTCGGCAGAACCTTTTTCAAAGCCTTCCTGACTTCCCTTCTCAAAGCCTTCGTTACGCGCTTCTGAAACAATCTTGTCGTGCTGGGTATTTGCTTCAGCAACAATCTGTGCGGCTTCAGCTTTTGCCTTTTCTATAATTGAGGCAGCTTCATTTTCTGCATCAGCCTTAATTACAGCGGCCTGGTCTGTCTGTCTTTTTACTTCTGCGAAGGCAGTATCTTCGGCAGCCTTAATAATACGCTCTGCTTCTTTTTGTGCATCTGCTTTAAGCTGGATTTTTTCCTGCTCAAACTGAAGCTTGTATTCTTCTGCCTCACGACGCAAATCCTCTGCGGTAGGCCCGGTGTATTCTTCTTCCTCTTCTACGATAGCCTCTTCAATCGGAGAATAATCCTTAAAAAGAGGAAGCATTACTTTTTCTTCGATGTTCTTTGCTTCGCCGGGGCGAAATACAGTTTTTGCCATTTCTTCCTACCCTCGCACAATTTTATGATACAAGCTCGTCCTCGCCGGAACGTGCAATAACGATATCACCGTTGTCTTCGAGACGTCGGATGATAGATACGATTTTCTGCTGAGACTCTTCAACGTCCTTCAAGCGGACAGGTCCCATGAATTCCATATCTTCCTTAAGCATAGATGCTGCACGTTTAGACATGTTACGGAAGATTTTATCCTGTACTTCGGTATCAACCGACTTAAGCGCTTTTGCAAGCTCCTGCTGGTCGACATCGCGGAGTACCTTCTGAATAGCACGGTCGTCGAGCATAACGATATCTTCGAATACGAACATTCGCTTTTTGATTTCCTCTGCAAGATCCGGATCGTCCTCTTCGAGAGATTCGATAATAGACTTTTCAGAAGAACGGTCAACAAGGTTGAGGATTTCAACGATTGCTTCAACACCACCGGCAGCAGTGTAGTCTTCTGAAGACAGTGTAGAAAGTTTCTTTTCCAATACGCGTTCAACGTCGCGCAATACATCTGGAGATGTACGGTCCATTGTTGCAAGTCGCTTTGAAACTTCGGCCTGCATATCTTCCGGAAGGTTCTGCATGATTACGGCAGCCTTTCCAGGTTCCAGGTAAGCAAGAATCAACGCAATTGTCTGCGGATATTCCTGCTGAATAAAGTTGAGCAAGTGAGCAGGGTCTGTACGGCGGATAAAGTCGAACGGACGAACCTGAAGAGAGCTTGTAAGTCGGTTGATAATATCGATAGCCTTTTGAGAACCCAGAGATTTTTCGAGGAGTTCGCGCGCATAATCAATACCACCAGTGGTGATAAAGTTCTGAGCATTCATGAGCTCCTGGAATTCTTCGAGTACGGCATCCTTAAAATCAGGATTTACTTTTTCCTGACGTGCAATTTCAAAGGTAAGTGTTTCTACTTCGTCTTCGCGCAGATGCTTCATGATTTCGGAAGAAACATCCGGACCAAGTGAAATAAGGAAGATAGCGGCCTTCTGGCGACCGGTTAAACTTTTATAATCCTTTTGATTTTTCTTAGAGGAAGAAGCGTTACCGGCAGGTTTAAGACTTCCCGGTTTTGGAACAGGTTTTGGATTTGAACCTTTTGGTTTATCAGCTGTAGTCAAGTCTTCATCAGCCATTTTATTCCTCCATGAGCCATGTTCTTATGAGCATTGCAACATCTTCAGGATGCTCTTTGGCCATAGTAATTGCATTTTCCTGAAGCTCCATACGTCTTGTCTCTTCGACAGACATTGTAACTTCCATGCCTTCGTCCTTTGCATCCCAGAGAGCTCTTTCGCGTGCTGCCTGCTGTTCTGCAAGGAGTCGTGCTTCTCTTTCGCGGCGGCGGCGTTCAATTTCCTTACTGATAACACGGAACAGGATAAATCCAAGAAGAACAACTACTACAGCAATGAGAATAAGTACAATCATTCTCTGGCGCTGGATCTTAGCAAAGTAAGCAGCATCTTCTTCTTCATGTTCCTTATCGCGGTCGTAAGCAATGTTAGTTACAACTACTGTATCACCACGGTTGCGGTTATAACCAATACCACCCTTAATCATATCTTCTGCATCTGTAATATCTTTTGCAGTAAGCGCAGTATATTCACGTTTAAGGGAACCGTCTTCTTCGTTTACGATTGGCTTTCCGTTTTTATCTTTGAGCAGTTTCCATTTACCATCGATGTTTACAGAAACCGAAATCTTATCAATCTGTGCTGCAGAAACTTCCTGAGTCTGCTTAGTATTGATTACGTTGTTATAGGTATTTGCAGTTTCAGTTGATTTTCCTATAACATTTGACATATCAGAATAAACAGGAGGAGTCTGACCTTCTACACCAGCCGGACCTTCCGGATTATAACCGGTGCCCTGCCATTCCTTTACTATTGTCTGTCCGCTGATTGGAAGTGTATCACGAAGTTCAGAATCATCATAAGGTGTATCCGGGTTATCTTCCTTGATTACAATTGGAGAATACTCTGTAGAGCTTGTTGTCTTTTGAGAAGTATCCATTTCGATTGTAACAACCATATCGCGACAGCGGTCCACACCATAAGTACCCTGGAAAAGATTAAGGATCTTTGCACGGATTTCGGTAGCAAGCTTGAGCTTAAAGCGTTCTGTTTTTTCTGTAAGCGTAAGCCTGTCGTATTCGGCCATACCTTCAAAATCATTAATCTGAGTACCTTCGGTATCGGTAATGATAAGGTTTTCTTCTTTTAGGCCTTCTACTGCCGAAAGAATAAGCCTCTGAATGCCCTGGATTCGTTTTTTATCTGTAAGCAGTGTACTCGTAGGGGTCGTTTTGAGTATGACGCTTGCAGAAACCGGAGCCTGATCTGCAGCAAAAAGCTGCTTTTCTGGCAAAACGATATTTACATCTGCCATCTGAACATCGGCAATTGCTTCGATATGTGCCTTTAACTGTTTCTGGATTGTATTTTTAAGTTTTACATTCTGATCTGCATCGGTTGTAGACCAGCTGCGGTCATAAAAGCCTGCCCAAGGGTCTATGTTTGAAGGAACCAGGTTTTCACTGATAAGAACTTCACGAACCTTGCGGGCAGTTGCATCATCCGCAACAGAAATATATCCGTTTGAATCTGCGGTAGCAGAAACATTTTCTTCACTAATTCTGTCTAAGATTTTATTAAGAGAAGTTGTGTCTGTAACTGGAGCATTAAAAAGTCGCACGGTCGTAGGTTTAGAAGAAACCCGTGCCGCAAGAATTATTGCAACTATAACAACTACGATAATGCCAATAAGTATGACTTTTTGTATCGGCTTCCACTTGGACCACATGTCCTTGAGTTTGCCAAACACTTTTTTAAGCCATTCGTTCATCAGGCCCCTCCCGAACGAATCAACGTAAAAATGCAAATTTATAGTAAATTTAATTTATTATAACATAGGAGGGCAAATTTGACAAGAATTTTTTTAAAAAAAACTAACGGGTAGTAGTTATTTCGTTCCAGTCTGTTACGAGACGGTCTATTACACTCTGTGCAAGATTAAGACTCATGCGGGCCTTTTGCATAGCAATTGTTACGTCATGAACATCTACACTGTCAGGATCTGTAATGAGCTGTTCCTGGATGTTTGAAACATCATTCTGCTGGGCACTTACAGTTTCCAGACCCTGCAAAAGATAATCCTGAAAAGAAAGCTTTCCTTCTTTTTGAGTTGTATGAAGAAGTCCTGTTGAATCTTTATCTGTAGAAAGAGATGCAAGAGAAACTACATCTCCGGTTCCGTAATGACGTGCGTCTGTGCGCACCATCTGTAATGTTCCGAATTCTGCTATTTTCATTTTGTCCCCACTTGGTGATTATTATATATCACTATTTTGCAATCTGCAAGGCTGCTGTAAACATATCCTTTGCACCATCGATTACAGTAGCATTTGCTTCGTAGGCACGTGAAGCAGATATAAGATCTACCATTTCGTTTACGATGTTTACGTTTGGATACTCAACATAACCGGCATTAGGACCAGATTTTATTGCATCGGGATGAGTCGGATCATATACAAGACGTCCCTGGGTTGTATCTTTTACAATTTCTGTTACCTTTACGCCCTTTCCAGGACCATTATCAAGTGATGAAGGTACAAAAGGTGTATTCCACTGTGGATTTGAGTCACTTACAGCGCTCATAACTACAGTTGATTTTCTGAAAACTCCACCATCAGAAGTTCGTGTTGTGCTTGCGTTTGCAATGTTATCAGAAATTACATCGCTTCTAAGTCGTTCTGCTGCCATTCCGGTAGCGGCAATATTAATACTTGTGAACATTCCCATAATTAAATCCTCCTACACGCTATTTCTTCATAGCTGTGTTTACCTGTTCAAATTCAAAGCTTGTGAGCTGTGTGAGAAGACGGTACTGCATCTGAATCTGAAGGATGTTGTTGGCTTCGGTTTCGGCATCTACGTTATTACCATTGGCTTTGGCTGTAGAAGTGTAATCTACAACACGGCGTGGTTCAACTTCGCGGTAATCGTAAGGTGTGTTGATCTGAATGTGGCGGCTGTCGGTTGTAGTAAGCTTAAAGGAATTTTTTGCGATTTCTTCTGAATCAAGAGCGTTCTTGAGTTCTGATTCAAAATTAACAACAGAGCGTTTGAAATTAGGAACTTCGCTGTTTGCAAGGTTGTTTGCGGTTACCTGGTAGCGCAGTGAAGTTACATCCATTTCACGCTGCAATAAGTCGATTGAGCGTGTAAAACTGTTCATTTCTTGTCCTCCTGAAAAATTGTTTACATCTAGTTGATTGTCGGAAAATGGGAAAAATAGTTTAGGAAAATATTTAATCTAATGGAAAAAAGCTACCGGTCGCTCCCGCTTTTTTCAATTGATTGTTTTGCCTATATCAATTTTCTGATTTTCCGGCAAGCAACTGGATGTAATGGTGGGCGGGGTTATGGGGAGAATGCTTCTTTATTTGGAGAGTGATTTATATTATTATGGATGTATGGATTATAGTTACATTTTACATTCGGCAGTGCCTCTGGTGGAGAAATTTCAAGCGTTTGGGTTTGAAAAGTTGAATCAGGGGGTGCAGCCGGAGTATATATGCACAAAATCAATTGATGTGGATGGCTCGGAGTTTGATGTAATTATAACCTGCAGGCCGGGCACTTCCCTAACCGCTCAGGTTTTTGATAAGGCAACGGGTGACAGATATACGCTTTTTGATATACCGGGAGCCCGCGGTGCATTTATTGGCAAAATGCGTGAACAGGTACAAAAAATTATTGATGAATTCCGCGCCACCTGTTTTGACGAGCAGGATTTGCATGAAAAATACATTTCGTATTTGTCGTCGCAGTTTGGCGTGCAGCCGGATTTCCCCTGGGATGACTCTCCTGATGCCGGCGTCTTCCGCTGCCCAAATGGTAAATGGTTTGCACTGATGATGAAAATTAAATACAAGCAGCTGGGAGTTGGTTCTGGTGACGAGAACGTCTGGGTTGTAAACCTCAAGCACGACGCAGATGATATTCCTGACGTAGTGGATCGCCACTCCATCTTCCCCGCCTGGCACATGAGCAAAAAACACTGGATCACAGTTTTGCTAACTGCCGTGACTGATTTTGAGAAGCTGTGCGAACTTACGCAGAGGAGTTTTGAGCTGGTGGGTGGGAAGAACTGACACCTACAAAATGTAGCGGCTCAAATCCTGATTCTGACTTATGCCTTCGAGTTTTGAATCAACATAGGCAGCATCAATCTTGATGGTTTCACCCTTGTGTTCGTCGGCTTCGAAGTTGATGTCGGCGAGGACTTTTTCCATGATGGTGTGGAGGCGACGGGCACCTATGTTTTCGGCGCTGGCGTTTACTTCTTCGGCTACGACGCTCATGCGGTCGAGGGCATCTTCGGTGATGTCGAGCTTAACGCCTTCGGTTTCGAGGAGCGAAGTGTACTGCATGATGAGGCTGTTTTTCGGCTCCTTGAGGATGCGCTTGAAGTCTTCCTTGTGGAGGGAATCGAGCTCTACGCGCAGAGGGAAACGGCCCTGAAGTTCCGGGATTAGGTCACTTGGAGCGGCAACACTAAAAGCACCTGCTGCAATGAACAGAATGTGTGTTGTGTCCACTACTCCAAACTTTGTATTTACATTGCTGCCTTCTACAATCGGGAGGATGTCGCGCTGAACACCTTCGCGGCTTACGTCCTGACCGTGGCTTTCGCCGTGGACTGCAATTTTGTCAATTTCGTCTATGAAGATGATACCACTCTGCTCTACACGTTTTTTAGCTTCGTCGGCAACCTTGTCGTGATCTACCATGCTGTCCAGAACTTCTTCTGTAAGAATCTTGCGGGCTTCTTTGACTGTAACGGAACGCTTTTTACTGCGGCCGCCGCCACGCATCATGTTTACAAGACCCTGCATGCTGTTCTGAAGATCATCAATTGAACCACCGGCAATAATTTCCATGCTTGGCATACCAGGATTGTTCGAAACGACAATGTCTACTTCACGGTCTTCGAGCTTGCCTTCGCGGAGCATCTGGCGGAACTTTTCGCGGGTAGAATTATCTGTCTTTTTTGCTTCTTCATTCTGCTGGTTAGCGGCTTCTTCCTGAGCCAGCTTGTTCAAATCTATCTGGATTTCTGTAGGAGAGTTTTGTGTAATAAAGCCCATTGGAGCGTCTGCAGGCTGCCCATCTTTTTTTTCAGGCTTGTCGTTTGTACCAGGCAGAAGCAGGTCAAGCAGACGCTCTTCTACCTTGTCTACAGATTTTTCGCGGAGCTCGTCTTCCATTTCGGCTTTGACGTCCTTGTAGCCCACAGCCATAAGGTCGCGTACCATACTTTCTACATCGCGGCCAACATAACCAACTTCTGTATATTTAGTGGCTTCTACCTTAATAAAAGGCGCACCGCAAAGTTTTGCAAGACGGCGTGCAATTTCTGTTTTACCGCAGCCGGTTGGTCCGATCATCAAAATATTTTTTGGAGCAACTTCATCGCGGATATCTTCCGGCAATTTGAGACGACGAAAGCGGTTACGTAATGCAACAGCCACCGCCTTTTTTGCTTCCTGCTGCCCGATGATATACTGGTCGAGTCTTTCAACTATTTGTTTAGGGGTAAGTTCTTTATTTTCCATTTTTTTTCCTGTGGTTCCTGAGCCTGTCGAAGGGCTATTCCAATGTTTCTATAGTCAAATTCTGATTTGTGTAAATACAAATGCTTCCTGCAATTTTAAGCGAGCGTTCTGCAATCTCGCGGGCACTTAAGTCGGAACTGTCAAGATAAGCAAGGGCAGCCGAGTATGCAAAGTTTCCGCCCGAACCGATAGCGATTGCATCCTTTTCAGGTTCAATAACGTTTCCGTCGCCGCTTATCAAAAGGATTTTTTCCTTATCTGCAACAAGGAGCATTGCTTCGAGCTTCTGCAGGGTTCGGTCTGTACGCCAGGCCTTGGCAAGTTCAACAGCCGAGCGCATAATGTCTCCGTTATATTCCTTTACCTTAGCTTCAAATTTATCAAGCAGAGTAAAAGCGTCGGCAACACTGCCTGCAAACCCTGTGAGTATTTTTCCATCATAAATCTTTCTAACCTTGCGGGAGTTTCCCTTACAAACTGTGTCTCCCAAAGTACACTGACCGTCTCCGGCCATGGCAACCTGTCCATTTCTTTTTACAGCAAGAACAGTTGTGCTTCTGATTTTTGTTTTTGGCATTAAAATCTCCAATTTAATAAACTATGTTTTAAATATAATAATAAATGTGTGAATTGGCAAATGAAAAATGAAGAAGAATCACACCATCATAAGCCCTGTGTCATCAGAGGAAATAATTGTACGAGCCAGAACGTTGACGGCGTCCTGGACCATTTTTAATTCAAACTCGCAGGTAGATAAAATTACCGGGTCATGGCAGTTTTTTAGCAGAAACTTATAGCACTTAATGGAGTTCCAGTAATGCTGCATAACCTCAAGGGAGTTCTGATCAAGCGCTTTTTTGTCCAGATAATTTATGTTGTGAAAATGAAGGATCTGGTGACCAATGTCATATTCGTTTCGTGCCACCTTGTACAAATAATCAAAATAGTTGCGGCACTTATAGCTGTAGGTTTTACCGTCGGGACCGATTTTTGTAAAGATATATGTCTGGCCGCCCGCCCCTGCATCACTCTTAATTTCTGTTTCTTTAGTTTTCGTACGACCTGCAGAATACGCTTTATTTATCAAAAGAATATATTCGTTATAAAGTTCTTTGTCCTTTTCTGCAGCGTGGTCCGGATGATATGTCATAAGGATTTTCCGATAAGCCTTTTTCATTTCGTCCGGGTCATCTGTTGTTTTGAGGAAATCTACAAATTCCTGAAAATCTTCTTTGAAAGCCATCTGACAAACAATCCTCGCTACGAATGCGGATGTGCCTTGTTATAGGTTTCGATCAGTTTTTCTGTGGTGATGTGGGTGTAGCGCTGGGTTGTAGAAATTGAACTATGACCAAGCATTTCCTGAACCATGCGGACGTCGGCGCCGTTGCCGATCATAGTTGTTGCAAAGGTGTGGCGGAAGGCATGAGGATTCATATGATGATTTGTTCCTTCCGGGCCAGAGTAACGGTTTATGATATAACGGATTCCACCGGTTGTTAGCGGTTCGCCTTTTTGATTTATGAAGAGTTTGTCTATAGGTTCTTTAATTCCATTCTGCGCAATGACTTTGGTGCGGTCGGCAAGATACAGACGCAGCGCTGCCACAGAAGCTTCATCAAAATATACAATGCGCTGCTTATTACCCTTACCTGTAACGACAGCCGAAGAATAATTTCCTCGAAAATCCCCAAGTGCCAGATTTGTAATTTCGCTCACACGGCAACCCGAAGAATAAAGCATCTTAAAAAGAGCAAAATCGCGGTTGCCCCACAAAAGCTCTTTGGTAACAGGCTCGCTACAAAGTTCGTTTACTTCGCCCTGAGTCATAAAGCGCGGCATTTTTTTTGGAAGTTTTACAGTCTTGAGTTCCAGCGCCGGATTTTTCTGAATATAATTGAACTTATGTGCGTAAGCAAACATTGTCCTGACAGCCGCAATAAAGCGGTTTACAGTTGCAGATGACATTTTCTGCTTGGAAAGCTGGCCTATACACAGTAAGAGGTTTTCTTTGGTAACAGTCGTCACATCCATCTGTGGTGTCAAAAATTCCATGAGCTTGGCAAGATCGTTTTTGTAGCCGATGCAGGTATTATCCGAAAGACCACGCACGGCACTAAGATAGAGGATAAATTCGTCTGTGAGTGACTGTAAGTCCATGTTTTAATTATCGGCAGAGATTCCCGTGTCAAGCACGGGAATGACAGATTATTCTGCAGTATCTTCCCCATCGCTCGTATGCAAATAGTTACAGTCCGGATTAATACATGACTTGTAGCTGCCGTTCTTTTTGTCGAACTTTTCTACGAGGAACCAGCCGCACTGAGGACAGTACTGGTCAATCGGCTTAAAGTGGCTGATGAAATTACACTTTGGATAGTTGGTACAGCCGTAGAAGGATTTGCCGCGGCCCTTTGTTTTGCGTTCTACAATGTCGCCGCCACAGTCCTTGCAAGGACACTTAGCCAGAGGAATAGACTTTGTGTTGTGACACTCAGGGAAGCCCGAACATGCAAGGAAGTAACCAAAGCGTCCGAGCTTCTTTACCATTGGCTTACCGCAAAGATCGCACTTAAGGTCGGTCTGTTCGTCCAAAAATCCCTTTATGCTTTCCTGGGTTTCCATAACTTCGTCTACACGCTTTTTGAAAGGTGCGTAAAAGTCGCCCATCATGGTGTTCCATACCAGAGTATCGTTTTCTACTTCATCAAGCTTGTTTTCTACTTCTGCAGTAAAGGATTCGTTTATAACATCCGGGAACGACTCAACAAGAATCTTAGAAATAATTTTTCCAAGCTGTGTCGGAACCAGCTGTTTGTTTGAACGTGTTACATAATAACGGTCGAGCAAAACAGAAATAATTGGTGCGTATGTAGAAGGACGTCCAATTCCCTTTTCTTCGAGCATGCGTACGATAGAAGCGTCTGTATAACGTGCAGGTCCCTGGGTAAAGTGCTGCTCCGGATGGAACTTTTCGACCTTGATTTCTTCGCCTTCTTTCATTGACGGAAGTGATGATGATTTTTCTTCTTTTGAAGCAAGGAGCTTGATTACATGATAAAAGCCCTTCTCTGCAATCTTCGAAGCAGCAACACGGAATACAGCTTCCCCACTTGTAATTTCTACACTTGTAGTTACCATCTTTGCGTTGTTCATCTGTGAAGAAACAAAGCGCTCCCAGATGATTGAGTACAGACGGAACTGGTCGTGATTCAAATATTCCTTAACACTTTCCGGTGTATAAGTTGTGTATGTAGGACGGATACCTTCGTGGGCATCCTGTGCAGCCTTACCAACTGAATAATGAATTGGCTCCGGTGGAAGATCATCAGGATAATTCTTACCAAGCCAGCCACGAACATCTTCCAAGGCTGTATCACTAATACGTACAGAGTCGGTACGCATATAAGTAATAAGACCAACGCGGTTCTGACCAATCTGAATACCTTCGTAAAGCTGCTGTGCAATCTGCATAGTTTTACGCGATGTATAACCAAGACGGTTTGCTGCAGCCTGCTGAAGCTTTGAGGTAGTAAACGGTGGCTTAGGGCGCACTGTCTTATCTGTCTTTTTGATTGAAGAAACAACGCACGGAGTATTTTTGATTGTCTCCATAATTGCGTTTACTTCTGCTTCTGATTTGAGTTCAGGATTTTCGTTTTTATATTTTACAAGCTGTGCTGTAAAGTTTGACTTACCCTTAGAAAAATCTGCGTCCAGTGTCCAGTATTCTTCCGGCAAAAAGTCTTCTACTTCTTTTTCGCGTTCGCAGATAAGGCGAAGGGCTACAGACTGAACACGTCCTGCAGAAAGTCCGTTCTTTACCTTTGTCCACAAAAGCGGGCTCAGGTTATAACCAACAAGACGGTCAAGAACACGGCGTGCCTTCTGAGCATTTACCTTTGCTTCTACAATCTCGCCCGGATGCTTTACTGCTTCTGTAATTGCAGTTGGTGTAATTTCGTTAAAAACAATTCGGCTGATTTTTGCGTTTGTCTTGTCCTTGAGTGCATTGTTCAAATGCCAGGCAATTGCTTCTCCTTCGCGGTCGTTATCCGATGCGAGCAGAACATAGTCAGACTTTTTTGCATCCTTCTGAAGTTCCTTTAGGAGCTTTGCTCGTCCACGAACAGTTATATATTCAGGCTGAAAACCATGTTCAATATCAATTGCCATGCGGGACTTAGGAAGGTCAATCAAATGTCCCATAGAAGCTTTTACCGTATAACCTGCACCAAGATATTTTTCGATTGTGTGTGCCTTAGCAGGAGACTCTACAATTACAAGAGTCTGCGGTGTTTTTTCTTTCTTAGTTGCCATAATTAATCCTCGAACAGCTTTTGCTGCACTATCTTTGCACTGCGTGTACCCGGCATTTCGGCCAGAGCCCTACAGTAATCTTTATAATCTTTTATAACCGGAGCTCCGTCCTTAATGAACTTTTCCGGTCGGTTTTCCATTTTATATTTACTCACTCCACCTGTTGCAAAACGCGCTTCAAGATCCCGCGAAACTATATCCGAAACCTTTTCTGCCATGCCGCCAAAGGTTGCCTCGTGAAAAAATACATCACGATTGTAGTCGGTTGCAAAGTCGGCTGTAATCAAAGCGCCGCTTCCCGCAGGAGCTTCTATTACTACAGTTGCAGGAGACAGACCCGCAATTATTCTGTTGCGTCCAACAAAATGCCAGTTTGCAATATTCATGCCAGGCTCGTATTCGCTTATGAGGCAGCCGCCTGTCTGCAAAATCTGTGCTGCCATTTTTTTATGCCCATAAGGTACAACCTCATCAATGGCACTAGGAAGCACAGCAATTGTACGGCCTAGTCCAGCACAGGCAGCCTCGCCACCCTTTTCGCGGGCATCAAACCAGGCATTCAAAGCTCCCTGATGAGCACAACCGTCCACTCCGTTTGCAAGCCCTGAAACAACACAAACTCCATCCACAGCCGCATCATAAGCAAACTGAGTTGCAGCTTGTCGTCCCACAGCGGTTACACGTCTTGTGCCAACAACAGAAACCGTACGTTCAGCAAGCAGCCCCACATTTCCACGGTAAAATAAAAGATATGGCGCATCGGGTATCTGACGTAAAACTTCCGGATACTCTGTGTCATCAAAAAACACAAGCCCTATTTTCATTGTAACGCAGTGGTGTAAAGCAATCTTTGCACAACGCAGATTTTCGGCTCCATTCCAGACAACACGCTTACTAAAGCTTCGTCCGGCGAGCTTTTGAATCTCTTCTATAGAAAATAGTGCAAATTTTGACGCACTGTCAATAAGATTTACGAATTTTTTTTTCTCTTCCAGCGTTAAAAACGTAATTCTGGCCAAAGAAAGCTTGAGAAGAAGGTTATCGTTGTCTAAATCAGTTTGAGTAGGCAGCATCTAAGGCTATTTTTTTGTTCTCCTCAGCAGTATTTTTTGTTTCTTCGGACTTTGTAGTTTCTATGATTTTGTCGTACATTTCTACAGCCTTATCAAAATCATAGTTGGAATAATAGGCCCGCGCAAGGACAAACATTGCATCAAGATTTTTGGTATCAATAGTCAGGGCTTTTTCCAGGTGAGGAATTGCCTTTGCAGGTTCATCAAGTTCAAAAACATAAAGAACGCCAATTCCATACAGGGCACGCACATATCTGTCTTCAATCTGAATTGCGCGCAAATAGGCTTCTTCGGCAAGCTTAAGATAATTATATTTTACTTCGTTGTTTCCGCTTGCATTAAAGTCCATGGCTGCGTGAGACATATAGCCTGCACACACACCAACATAATAATAAAGGTTCTGATTATCAGGGTAATACTTAAGGGCTTCTTCAAAGCATTTGAGGGCTTCGCCGTACATTTTATTATCAAGATAGCGGGTTCCCAAAATCTTGTACCAGATTCCAATCTGACTCTGTGCCAGCTGAACATCGGCAACGCGCTCCTGATATTTTTTGATGGCATCCTTGAGTTCTTCTATAGTTGTAGGACTTTCTACGCCTTCTTCCATCTTCTGATGACGGATTACTGTTTTGTTTGAAACTCCACCGCAGCTAACAAGCAGCAGCATAACACAAAAAACAAGACTTAAGGATTTGATTTTATTCATCATTTTTCCCCTCAAAATACTTTTTATGAGCATTCTCAAGCTGTGTATCTGTTACGTGTGTGTAGATTGTTGTTGTACTTAAATCGCTGTGACCAAGCAGCTCCTGTACAGAACGCAAATCTGCCCCACCCGCCAGTAAATGTGTAGCAAAGGAATGCCGCAGAGTATGCACCTTTGAATGAACACCCGACAACGCTTCCATCTGCTGGAACCTTTTCCATACACCCTTTCTGGAAATTGGTTCTCCCTTGTAATTTACAAAAACTTCGGAAATATTTCTACCCTTTACAAGGCCTGGACGCACTTCATCCAGATATTTTTGCAGTTTTTGTGCAGCAATTTCGCCAAAAGGAACAATACGCTCCTTATCTCCCTTGCCTGTTACTAAAATGAGATGTTCTTCGAGATGTACATTTGCAACCTGGAGCGAACACGCTTCGCTTATACGGAGCCCGCAGGAATATATAAGCTCAAACAAAGCCTTATCCCGGATTCCCAAAGGCGTAGAGTCATCAATGGAGGAAAGGAGCTGTTCTATCTGTTCTAAAGACAGAACGCTTGGAAGATGCCTCGACGCCTTTGGTCTATCCAGCATAAGTGAATGATTTTCGGACCAGTAGTTTTTGCGCACCAGATAATCTCCCAATGCGCGCAGGGCCGAAATGTCCTTTGCAATTGTAAGCTCTGAACATCCCTGAGTTTTTCGCTCAGTCAGAAAGTAAATGATGTTTATTGCAGTAACATCCCTTAGTTTTATCTGTTGGGCAACAAGCCAGTGCAGAAATTCTTCTGCAGAGATTTTATAGGTTATTGCCGTTTTTTGGGCAGCTCTTTTTACAAGTATTAAATCTGTATAGAACTGCTCCAAAAGCATTTCTACAGTCATATTTTAGTCGTCAGAAAGATTAATTCCCCGGCTGTATTTTTCTGTCCAGATTGCAGGCTGACTCAAATCATCAGGGTCTGCAAAAGTTGACGGACGGGTAACTGTTTTTCTTACAGGTTCGCTAACCTCTTCGTCATCATCAAAAAGGTTTGGACCCCATGGAGAATTCTTTTCTTTTGAACTTTCTTCGCTCTTGTCCGGATTCTTCTCAAATGAGAATGGAGATTCCTTATTTACGTTAAGGATAGAAGCCAATTCATCTGAACGAATTACATTAGGATCATTAATTACCGGCTCAGGAGTAACAGGTTCTGCGACTGTCTGTGAAACAGTTGTCTGACCTGCGCTCTTTGAATTATCAAAACCTGTAGCAATTACTGTTACGCTAATTTTGTCGCCCATCTCCGGAGAAATAACCTGTCCCCAGTACATGTTGTAATCTTTATCTGCACTGGCGGTAACAATACCACAGATTTCGTCAACCTCTGCCATAGAAACCTTGTCAGAAGCACAGATATTGATGAGCAGGTTTTTAGCGCCGTCAATATGAGAATCTTCGAGCATTGGATTAGAAATTGCTTTGGTAGCAGCATCTACTGCACGGTTTTCGCCTTCGCCAACACCAATACCAAAAATAGCATTACCCTGACCTTTCATAGCGTTTTCTACGTCTGCAAAGTCGGTGTTTACGCTTCCAGCATTGGTAATGATATTTGAAATACCTTCTACACCCTGACGCAATACATCATCCGCAAAACGGAAGGCATCTGGTACCGAAGTATTTTTATCTACAACATTAAGAATCTGCTGATTTGGAATTACGATGAGAGAGTCTACTTCATCTCTGAGTTTTTCGAGTCCAAGCTTAGCCTGGCGCATTCTTACAGGACCTTCAAAGGTAAATGGAGTTGTAACAACTGCTACAGTAAGAGCACCAAGCTCACGTGCAATTTTTGCAACAACCGGGGCAGAACCGGTTCCTGTACCGCCACCCATTCCTGCAGTAACAAATACCATGTTTGCACCGCGCAATGCGTTTGTAATCATTTCGGTATCTTCTTCTGCAGCCTGTTTACCAATTTCCGGACGTCCACCAGAACCAAGTCCCTTGGTTACCTTCTGTCCAATAGGAAGACGCTGTTCGGTCTTAGAGCCGCCCAGAGCCTGTAAGTCTGTATTTATTGCAATGAATTCTACATTCTTAATTTTTGCTTCGATCATGCGGTTTACGGCGTTTCCACCACCGCCACCACAGCCAACAACTTTAATGCATGTAGGACAGCTTGCATTTTCCAGCTCTTCAAAGCGTGGACCTGCACCTGTGTCCTCTACAATTGATAAATCCGATACATTCATACTTCCTCCCATTATGAATCATCTTATTTTATATTTTAAAAAAACATTTTTCTTAAACGTGTAAGAAAGTTCTCCTTGTTTTCGTTTTTTGGTCCTGCAGATTTTTTAGTTCTGCGTCTTGTATCACGGGCTTTTACAAGTCCTTTGTTTGCTACAACAAGTCCTATTGCAGTTGCAAATTCCGGTTTGCGGTATTCTTCTTCAAGACCACCAAGGCTTTCGGGTTTGCCAAGTCTTACAGATGATGTTTTAAATATTTCCTGAGCAAGCTCTACAGCACCCTGCATCTGAGCTCCACCACCGGTAAGGATAATGTTTCCCGACATCTGCTTGATTGAATCGCTTGTATTCTTTTTAATAGCCTGCTTTACCATGGTAAAAATCTGTGCCATGCGTGCAGTTATAATTTTACAGATTTCTGATTTTGAAGTAAGCTCCGGTGCACGTCCGCCAACTCCAGGAAGAATTACATCTTCGTCCTGCTGAATACATGGTGCCCAGCAGCAGCCCTGTTCTATTTTGATTTTTTCGGCAGCAGCTACAGGAATACCGTTTACTACTGCAATATCGTTTGTTACAAGGTTACCGCCTACCTGAACGCTTGTTGTACTTATAGGCGCACCATCAATCAAAACTATTGCATCTGTAGTACCGGCGCCAAGGTCAATTACAATTGAACCAAGCTCAAGCTCATCCTCGTGACATACAGCCTGAGTTTCGGCAAGAGTTTTGAGCATTACGCCATCAAGCCCATAACCGGCACGGTCCATACAGGTTTTAATATTCTGAATTATAGTTTTGGAAGCAGTGATAATATGAACTTTAGATTCCAGCTTAAAGCCAAGACGGTTGATTGGATCCGAAATATGACCAACTCCGTCTACAAGATAATCCTGTGGAATTACATGAATCTTTTCTCTGTCTGCGGGATAATTTATAGCAGTTGCAATATCAATTACTTTTTCTACATCTTCTGGGGTTACGGCTGATGAACCGCCCTTACTGTTATTGCGGATAGGGACAACACCGCGTGAATTCTGACTTTCTATCTGAGAGCCACCGATAGAAGCTATGACGGAATTAATAAGAACGCCACCATTTGTTTCTGCTTTTTCAAGTGTTTCCTTGATAGCGTCTTTGGCATCTTCGATATTGACAATAACTCCGTTACGAAGACCGGCAGATTTTCTGGAAGAAGTAGAAACAATGTGAAGCGCACCTTCATCATCTACTTCGCCAACTGCAGCCCTTATAACACTTGTTCCAATATCAAGACCAACTATAATTCTGTCATCTGCCATTTTATTTAAGACCCCTACCTTATCTTACACGAAACTGAGCCATAACGCAAATCAATTTCATAAACATCTGTATCCAGCTTGTTTACGATGTCTAATACTACCATCATATACTTTAATGCGTCTTCATTCAATGTGCGATCGGTTAAAACTTTAACTTTTGATTGAGAAGGTATAAGTGCAAGCTCGTAGTTTCCGGTATCCTTTGGCAGTACGCAGATTTCGGAAATACCTGCAAAATAGTTCTTACCAAGTGAACTGATCTTGTAAATCTGTTCAATAAGCGGACGGTACTTGGAAGGAATGCGCATACCGCCGGACATATGTTCTACAGGAAGGCCAGAAATAATAGGGATGAGATTTGAATCTACAACAGAGCGGTCCTTTACAGGAAAAAGAACACCGTTCTTATCTATCTGAACAGGATTTGTATAGCCGTCGTCCATTACAAATGTAACAGCAACAGGTTCGCGTTCAACAACATTAATAAAGATTCTGTCCGGGAACTTCTTTTCAATCATTACATTGTCAAAGCCAGGTTCTGAAGAAAGAATTGAAACTGCCTGTGAAACATTAAAGTTAAGCCAGTTTGTGCTGTTCATTGGCAAAAGTTTTTCTGCAATTTCTTCTGCAGTATAAAGCTTCTGTCCTGAAACAGTTACCTTTGGACTTGAGAATGCAGGCATTACATACTTATAAATTACCAGCTCTGCTACAAGGAAAAAACAAAGAATACCAAAAATAATTTTTATGGCTCTAAGCTTCTTTTCTCCTCCTTCATCTTTGTTTGTAACTTCGAATTGTGACATTGAAACCTGCTCTTCTGTTTCAACATTGTTCATCAAAACTCCGATATTACCCATTTTTTTCTCTTCCCTTTTTTTGTAGTTTTTTTATATAACAGTAAGCGTGTCTACACTTATGTCTTCAAATTGTGTATAATTCTCTGCCTTTTCCTGACAGCGTGATGCATTCAAAATAAAGCCGCACATAGCAAGCGTTATAATGATTGACGAACCACCTACAGAAAAGAATGGCAAAGGAATTCCGGTTGAAGGAAGTAATCCGCATACAACCATGAGGTTTATAACCGACTGCATGACAATTACGGAAACACAACCAAAGCAACCGTATGCAGCAAATCTATCCGGACAATTTGCTGCAGCTTTATAGCCCCTCCAGGCAAAAAATACGAGAAGTGCTACAAATGCAATAACACCTACGTAACCCATAGCCTCTGTCCAGCCTGCAAAAATATAATCAGCCTGAACTTCCGGAATGCTGTTTAATTTGGAAAGTCCTTTACCAATTCCTGCTCCCCATATTCCACCAGCAGAAATTGTTGTCTTGGCAGCTGTTGCCTGGTAGTTAAAGGACTGAGTTCCTTCAGAAGGCTTTAAAAAGCCAATAATACGTTCTATGCGGTACTGTTCCGAAGTAATAACCAGAATGCCCACAGGAATAGCAAAAATCATAAACGGAAAAACCCATTTTAATTTTGCACCCGCAACAAAGAACATAAGAATTCCAATTGCAATTAAGAAAACGCTGGTAGAAAAGTCTCTCTGCAAAAGAACCAGCAAAACCATAAGGAGGAAAACGCCAACACAAGGAAGAACATCCTTTTCTCCGGATACATCCTCGCTCATTTTTTCAAAGTAACTGGCCAGATAAAGTACAAGAGAAAACTTTACAAGCTCCGAAGGCTGGAAGGTAAAGCGCAGCGGAAGCTTGATCCATCGGCGTGCACCGTTCTTTTCTACAGAAAGCGGCTTGATAAAGGTAAGTGCACACAGAACAAGAGTTCCAAGCACAAGATAAATAACCAGTTTTTTCATGGTTTCCATATCCATGAAAAAGATAACAAAAAACAGAATCAAACCTGCACCGGAGCAGATAAGCTGTCGTTTTACAAAATAAAGTGAATCGTTGTTAAAAAAGCGTGCGGCATAGCTTTGCGAACAAACCAGAATAGTAAACATTCCAAGGCCCCAGAGCAGCATCATGGAAACCAATAACCACACATCACTTTTGTGATAAGTTTCTGAAGGCTTATGTGCGTAAAAATCGTACTGATTCATTACTGCGCATCCTCCTTCACAAGCTGTGGTATTAATTTTTCAAGTTCCATACTGTGTGAACCTTTTATAAGAATAAGCGATTCATTTTTAGCATTATCAAGAATGATTTTTGATGCAGCTGCAAAAAACTCATTGCCACTGTTTTCAAAATATTCAACTGCGCATTTTCCGCCAGCAGCTGCATCTCGGGCAGCCTTCATTTCTGGTCCTGCAAGAATAACAAGGTCTGCACCACAGGCAGCAGCAAGCTCTCCAATTTCTTTATGAGCGTCAAAAGCTTTGTCTCCAAGCTCTTTCATATCTCCAAGTACAAAAATCTTGTTTCCTGCAATCTGTATGTCACGACAGAACTCTATAACGCGCTTCATTGAATCTGGGTTTGCATTGTAGCAGTCACAGATAACAGTTGCGTTTACTCCAGACTTAAGCTCGCTTTCCTTTACTTCCATGCGGCCAGACATTGCACTAACTTCCTCAAGACCAGCTTTAATTGTTGAAGCAGGTATTCCAAGCTTTTTAGCAAGTGCAATTACGCCAAGTGCATTCTGGTAGTTGTAGTCGCCGGGAAGATGCATCCAGGTTTCTACACCGTCAATTGCAAACTTAGTACCAAGCAGGCCAAGGTCTTTTTCAAAACGAACTCCGCTTACAGCTTCCGGTACATTTTTTCCAAAACGAATAATCTGACCAGCTACCTTTTGTGTACAATAATCTGCAAAATCATCTTCGGCAGGAACAAAAGCTGCTCCGGTAGAAGGAATATAATCAAAGGATTTTCGTTTTTCGTCTGCAATGTTCTGGCGGCTTCCAAGAATACCGATGTGGGCATTACCAATATTTGTTATGATTCCGTACTGAGATTTCCATACTGCAGAGATTTCGCCAATTTCGTTTTTGCGATTCATTCCCATTTCAAAAATACCTATTTTTTCATCTCCGCGAATAAGGAACATTGAAAGAGGAAGTCCAGTTTCTGAATTAAAGTTACCCTTTGTATAAGCAACTGCTTCGTCACCAAAATGAGCCTTGCACACACTTACAAGCATTTCTTTTGTAGTAGTTTTTCCACTGGAACCTGTAATACTCACGCGGATCATATTCTTACAAGTCTTATCTACATAAGCAGTTGCAGCAGCCTGCAAAGCATAAAGGGTATTCTTAACAGCTACAAAAACGCAGCCTGATTTTTTCTGAAGTTCAATAAAGTCATTTCCTGATTTTTCAAGCTCGTCCTCATTTACAAAAATTACAGAAGCACCAGCTTCTACAGCCTGAGGAACATATTTGTGACCGTTCTGAAACTCTCCAATAAGTGGAACAAAAAGTGAATTGATGGAAACAAAGCGGCTGTCTGTAACTACAGAACGGAAGCAGAAGTCCTTTTCAAGTGCGGCAGCATCAAAACCTGCAAGAAGATTTCCGTCTACAGCAGACAGAAGTTCATTTAATGTAAGTAAGGTGTCTTTCATTTTTTCTCTCCTGTCATTTCTACGCGAATAATATCTTCGGCTTCGGTTTTATGCATACCAAGCTCTTCTACTGCAATGCGTTCAATACGTTCTGCACTGCTAAGCTGGCTTATATCGCTAACAAGCTTTTTATTTTCTTCTATAAGTTTTTCCTGCTTTACTTCGAGCTCTGCAACTTCCTTGGTAAGATCGGTATATTTTTTAGCCTGAACAGCATACAAAGCCAAAAGAGCCGGAATACTGGCTGCAAAAATACACAGTGCAATCACCTTAAAGAAATCCTTAATCTTAAGCTTTGTCATTCTATTCATAACTGCACCACCCTAAAATCCTACTACGCCATCAAGATGATACTGTGTTGCATCAAACAGTTTGCGTACAACCCTAAGCTTTGCACTGCGCGAAGGAGAATTAGATTTAATTTCTGCTTCTGTAGGACAAACAGGCTTGCGCGTAAGAATATCTGCACACTGTCGTCCACCACAACGGCAAACTGCAACTTCTGGTGGACATACACATTTTTTACCAAGATTACGAAAATAATTTTTAACAATACGGTCTTCAAGAGAATGAAAGGTAATAACTCCCATTTTTCCGCCGGTTTTGAGGCAGCCGAATGCTGCATGAAGCGAACGAGGAAGACGCTCAAGCTCGCCATTTACTGCAATACGAAGAGCCTGGAAAGTTCTTGTAGCAGGATGAATATTACCATAGCGGTAATTTGCAGGAACCGCATTCCAGATAATTTCTGCCAAAGCTTTCGAAGATTCTATGCGGCCACCTTCGCGGGCAGCTACAATTGCACCAGCAATACGGCGGCTAAGTTTTTCTTCGCCATAAAGATATATAAGATCTGCAAGCTTTTCTTCCGGCAGTTCGTTTACCAGATCTGCAGCAGATTTTTCGCGGTTAGGATTAAGGCGCATATCAAGCTTTTCGTCATAACGGAAGCTGAATCCGCGCTGTGATTCTTCATAATGAAAAACAGAGATACCAAGATCAAAAAGAATTAGGTCCGGGCGTTCGTATTCGCAAGGATAATTTTTGTAAAAGTCGTCAAACCAGCCGTTGTAAAAATGAATGCGGTCACCAAAACCGGACAGCCGTTCGCGAGCCTTTGCCTGAATAACACTGTCGGCGTCTACACCAATAACACTAAGATTTGGATATTTAGAAAGGAAATTGAACGTGTGTCCGCCTTCGCCCAGAGTTGAGTCAACCATTACAGCATGGTTTTCGTAGCTTTCCCCCATAGGACTCAACCATTCGAGACATTCATTCAAAAGAACCGGCGTATGCACGATTTTCATTCTTGTAATAAAACAACCGAACCCGATATCCCCCACCCAGGATATTCAGATTCAGAAGTTTTCCCCTTTCCACCCAATTTTATTTATATCAATTCTAAATGACATCCAGCCCTTTAGAAATTAATATCATTAAACTCTTCTGCTGCCTCGCGGAATGATTCTTCGCTTTCTTCAAGATACTTCTTGTAAGCAGCTGCATCCCAAACTTCTATAAACTTTGCAACTCCAAGAATTGTACAATCCTTAGAAAGTCCGGCATGCTCGCGCAGGCTCTGGGGAATAGAAAGGCGTCCGTTTTTATCAAACTCGACTGCTTGAGCCGGTGCAATAAAATGTCGAACAACCTTCATGCTCTTTTCCTTCAAAGGTGAGGCATTAGCCATCATCTTTGACTGAAAATTTTCCCACTCATCAGCAGTAAAAAGCCATAAGCAGTTTTCTGAACCTTTGGTAACCATAAGTACGTTGCCTGGTATGGCTGTCCTCAGCTTAGCTGGGAATGATAGCCTGCCCTTTTCGTCAATCGTATTATTGTATTCACCAGTTAATAGATTCATACCCACTTATTACCACTTTCTACCACTTTTTCCCACTTATCTCCATTTTACACCAAAATTTACTAAAGTCAAGCACTTTTTTTGACGAAAATTAAAAAATGTGCATTTTTTAAGTGCATTGTTTTAGGACGAAAAAAAATGTATATTTTTTATATGGGCCGGGTTTCGAAGAATATAAATACTTATAATGAAAGTAGTCTCCATAATACATTGAAGATTTTTTATGCCGAAAAGTTTGGTGGGGAAACTGAAGTTGAATCCGAAGGACATATATATGATATACTTTGTCCGGATGGGCAGGTTATAGAGATTCAGACTAAAGGGCTTTCTAAACTGGCATCAAAGATTAAGGATGCGTTGGATAAGGGTCATAAGGTTCGGCTGGTTTATCCTTTGGTTTATAGGACGCGCATTATACTTACGGATGAACAGGGGAAATTAATTTCTAACAGGCTTAGTCCTAAAAAGGGTTGCATTTATGATATATTCAGGGAGCTCACGGGGCTTACAGATATTCTTTTGAATAAGAAGTTTACACTGGAAGTTGTAACAATCAATATGATTGAGCACCGCGTACGGACTGGGGAGCCGGTGCAGACTGCCAATAAAAGCCGCAGGTTTAGGCGCAACTGGCTTAAAGTAAACAAACGGCTGGACGAAATACTTGAAACAAAAACCTTTCATACTGCCAAGGATTACACTGCCCTGCTGCCATCTGGACTCCCACAGGAGTTCTGTGCAAAAGACATAGCAAAAACAGGCCTAAGCCGCTACGCTCATTTGATTTTATGGGTTCTTGTACGTATTCCGGTTATTGAACAGATTGGTATAAAGAACAGAAGCAGATATTACGTCATCAAATAAAAAAAGCGGCTCCTTTTGGAACCGCTTTTCTATATTTATGGTTTTACACTAAAAGATTACCAGTTGTCTGACATATCATCTTCATCGTGATTTTCCATGTCGTAAAGGTCTGTTACAGCACGGAGGTCATCAAGGTAAAGATAGTATGTACCGCGAGCCTGCATTGGGTTACAGTCAACACGGAATCCAAGAATCTTGAATCCTGGTTTGTCGCCGTAATAAACGCTGCTCTGAACAATACCATGTTCTCCATCTGGACTTGGAGGAATTACACAGGTAAGCTTCTTCCAGCCGCTAAAGCCGAGAGAACCCATGAAAATCTCATAGTTTCTTCCAAAGTAATCCTGGAGAAGAAGATACATTTCATGATCCTGGTTACGTCCACAAACCCACATAGAAACAGTCTTTACTGTTCCTTCTACAGGCATTGGGCGTCCTGCCATAATTGTAAATGAATCCAAACCACGGCGGAAGAAGTCTACACGTACACCAAGTACGAGAGTATCTTCATCTTCTTTACCTTCATCTTCCTTAAGAGGCTCCTTCATTGCAGGGCTTCCTTCAAAAAGACGTGCAGCAATAGTACCGTCATCTGGAGAAATATGAACATACCATGAACCTTCACGTTCAAACTTATCTACAGAAATTTCGCGGAGCGAAAGCATAGCAGAATCGGCACCTACAGTTTCCGGATTAGGATCTGTAATGCTCTGTGCAAAAAGCAAACCTGCTACTGCAAAAATTAAACCAAATGCTACTAATTTTTTCATTTTGCATCTCCTACTGACTGAACTCCGTCATCACCTTCGCCATCGCCAAAGTCAACTTCGCGAAGTTCATAACCATCATAGATGTAAGAAAGTGAATTAGATGTGTATTTAATCTGATCAAAGAAAATTACATAGTTATCTACGTATTCAGCGGCATCTGAACGGATACGGAAGCCGACAAAAGTCATATTTTCAGGACCTGAACGCAGGTGTGAATGCTGACTGATCCAGCCAGGGATATTTACAACAATATTTCTCCATCCGTTGAATGCAAGAGTACCAGCCTGAAGAACATTTACACGGCCATAAGCATCGCGAACCATGATTTCAAGATAGTAGTTATAGTTTGCACCCCAGATCCAGAAATCCATCTGACTTACAGTTCCAACAAAAGGAATTTCAAAAGGCTTTCCGTCTACAGTAGGATAAACTTCGAACCAGTTATCACCTTTGCGGTTGAAAGCTGTTTTTACACCAAATACCTTAGCACCGTCTTCTCCATCACGGCGAAGCTGCTTAAGGGAATTAGGAATTCCATCATAATAACCTGTTTTTGGGTATCCTTCAGCAACAAAACGGCTTGAATTTACTGCCCAATCCCAGTTATAGCTCTTGCTACCATAGGCATAATCCTGACCACCCGGGTTGTCAAAATTATCCAAAACAAATGTCTCAATGCTCTTAGAACTTGGCTGCGCAAAAATTGGCAGACCAATCAGACAAAAGCATGCAAGACCAATAAAGACTTTAAGTCCCCTTTTCATGCAAAACTCCTTTTTTATCATTCCGATAAATATATTAGTACATTATTATATCGGCATAATCATTCGAATTTATAACTCTTATAATTATATTTCCTATATTATTCTTTGTCAAACGGAATTTGTGGTCTATTTAACTTCAAATGGGGCGCCTGCCCCTCGCGCCGCGAGTTTTCGAAGAAAACTCGATAGTGAGCGTAGCGAACGTACTACCCCCTCTAACGGGGCTCAAGCGCCGCCCCGTAACGCCCCGCTGCAGACATAACAGAATCATAAATTTCTCACTTAACAACAGATTTTGCTGGTTAAGTGGGAAAAAATTACAATTGTGTGTATGCAGAAATTACAGCAACAGGAACATTATCAATAAGTTTATAACCTATTATCTCAATATCATAATCACTACCAGTATATAAATATGTATCAGTATTATTATACTTATATGTTTGTATTTTATATTTATTTTGTGTCCCTTCTATACCGGCGATCCAACTGCCATTTGCATATATATTTCCCCAATAATCTTGATAATCATTATTTGTATAACAATATGAATATTTATTCTGCTGTGTATCTTTTTTCTTACACTTAATTACATATCTGTCAACTTCAATACTTGGAGTATCCCACTTATAATTTGCAAAATATATATTCCTTCCTTCATAAGTATAATCTTCATATCCTTGATTACCACAAGAAGTGTCAATTATAAAGTTTTGTAATTCAGGCAGTGTTCTTATTTGTAAAGTTTTGCTTGAAGTATATACATTTCTCTCTTTCGTCATTTCTACCCTAACAGTATATTCTGTATCTGGAGAAAGACCTTCTATTCTATAACTATCCGTAGTATGTTTAATACCATTACCAACAGGACTAGTTTGGTAATAATTCACATATACACTGGCCAAATGATATTCGGGATTTGTTTCATCATTTATAAACACATCTACAGAGAATATTGTTTGTCCATGAAGCTCCAACGGATATTCCCATGAAACAGTACATGAATTACTTGTTTTTGAGTCCATTTTTACATAATTAAAATTATGTTCAACTTTATATTCTTTAACTTCTGAACATGACACTTGGTTAGTATTTTCTATATAAATTGCAAAATAATATGTATTACCAAACTGAAAATTTGATCCTGTTTTTAGATTATAATATTCTGAATAATCTGAATCATAATAAATCTGAGAAAAAGTTTGTTTATTAAGCTCTTTTGTATTAACTTGGCTTGTATTATTTTTGATTTGATTATTGTCAATCTCAAATGAACCATTACTATATAAAAGATATGCTTTATACTCTGTAGAAGCCGTTGTTGTTGACTTTACATATAAATATGGTTTGGAATTATTATATCCAATACCAAGAGCATCAATTCCAACCCTATGAATAGGCATAGTTGCATCTATAGATTTTTCTTTGGTTGTATTGTTGCTTTGAACTGTCTTTATTATAAAGGTGTAGTTTTTATTAAATGTTAAATCCTGTATGTCACACGAAGTTGCCGTATTTGCTAAAGAAATACTCTGTGCAGCATCAGAAGTTCCAGACTGTTTATATTCAATTTCATAAGAATCAAAGTTGCCTTCTGGAGCATCCCAGGTCAAATGAACATTTGCAGCGGTATTAGCCTGATTTTGTTCTGTCGTAACAGCGGCATTTTGAACCAGTCCAAGTTCTGTTCTGGTTGTGGCGGTTTTTATAGTTTTATTTTCGGCTTTGTCATAGAAAACCAGCTCAAACTGATAATCTGTTCCATGAGTTAGATTTGGAATAATATTTGCGCTTGTATTTGTAAAGGTTTTACTTCCTTCCCAAGCAGTTGCACCGGCCGGCTTATAGTTTACAATAACCTTATCATAATTAGCATCTGAACAGGTGTAGCTTAAGCTTTGGGCAGTTTTATTATTTGCTTCAGAACCAGAATCGCTTATAGTTCTGAACGTAATATCATTAATCACAGGGTTTGTCGCATCTATTGTTACATAATAATCAGTCATGTCTGCGGCTTTT